>Ga0255160_1000070_pt1 | contig 35978 bp, 31 predicted proteins | sample Atl_Colum_RepB_8_2_FD_186010 | JGI IMG/M metagenome (GOLD analysis project Ga0255160, IMG submission 186010) | Freshwater microbial communities from Altamaha River, Georgia, United States - Atl_Colum_RepB_8h | ecosystem: Environmental > Aquatic > Freshwater > River | place: USA: Georgia... | reverse complement strand
GATGGACTATGCCCGTCGCCTCCAGGTCGAGGCCGACAGGCATGCGCAGGACCTGATCGTGGTGATGCGCGTGTATTTCGAGAAACCGCGCACCACCGTGGGCTGGAAGGGCTACATCAACGACCCCCACCTGGACGGCAGCTTCGCCATGAACGAGGGTCTGGCCATGGCGCGCAAGCTGCTGCTCGATGTGCTCGACACCGGTCTGCCGGTGGCCACCGAGTTCCTGGACCTGCTCAGCCCGCAGTTCATCAGCGATCTGGTGACCTGGGGGGCGATTGGTGCGCGCACCACCGAAAGCCAGAGCCACCGGCAGCTGGCCAGTGGCCTGTCGTGTCCGGTGGGCTTCAAAAACGGCACCGACGGGGGCGTCAAGGTGGCGGCCGATGCGGTGGTCGCGTCGATGGCACCGCACGCCTTCATGGGCATGACCAAGATGGGCCAGGCCGCGATTTTCGAGACGCGGGGCAACCAGGACGTGCACATCATCCTGCGCGGCGGCAAGTCGCCCAACTATTCGGCCGCCGATATCGACGCCGCCTGCCTGGTGCTGCGGGCGGCGGGCCTGCCGCCGCAGGTGATGGTGGACGTGTCGCACGCCAACAGCAGCAAGCAGCACGCCAGGCAGATCGAGGTGGCGCACGATGTCGCCGCGCAGATCGCGGGCGGTGACCGCCGCATCATGGGCCTGATGCTCGAGAGCCATCTGCACGAAGGCCGCCAGGATCTGAAGCCCGGTCAGCCCCTGCAATACGGCGTGTCGGTCACCGATGCCTGCATCAGCTTCGAGCAGACGGTGCCCGTGCTGGACGCGCTGGCGCAGGCGGTGCACAAGCGCCGCACACGCTGATCTGCTCAGTGCCCCAGCATGCCCGCCAGCTCCTCGGCGGGCAGCGCCCAGTCGGCGTCGTCGGCCACAGCCTGTTCCAGAAAGGCGCGCTGGCTCTCGCTCCAGATCGGGGCATGGGGCAGAGCGCAGTTCGTGCAGGCCCCCTCGTGCTGGACGATGAAGTCGCGGATGGATTGGGGATCGGACGGCAGGCCGAGCTGCTTGAACAGGTCCGACATGGTGTTGACATTGCCGCGCATGGTGAGCCCTCCTTCAAAGCTGCAGTGTGCGCACGCCCCCGCGCGCTGGCAACACCCGAGCGCCAATCCCCGTTGCGTTCAGGGTTGTTGCACCCAGTCGGCAAAGGCCGGCAGGGCCTGTTCGGGCCGCAGGCTGTATATGGCGGGCAGCTCATAGGGGTGAAGCGCGCGCAGCCGCTGCTCGACCTGCGCGTAGCGGCCCGCCGCCGTCTTGAACAGGATGCGCCATTCGGGCGCCTGCACCACGTCCCCTTCCCAGCGGTAGACGCTGTCGATGCGTTCTATCTGTGCGCAGGCACACAGGCCTTCTTCAACCAGTGTTCGTGCCAGTTGATGTGCGGTGGACTCGTCGCCCACGGTGGTGAGGATCAGCAGGAAGGGCATGCCGTGGTTGGGCGCCGGGCGCGTCATGGTGGTTTGGGGGGGGCCAATTGTCGCCCAGCAGATCGGCCATTGGGTGGCTGCAACAGCATGTGTTGCGCCGGCATCGGGTCGCCAGGTGGCGCGTTGCTGTTGATCTGCGAGCCCGGTGAGGCCTGGCACGTGCACTGGTTTGGCTTCAGATGCTGTAACGCATCTGCATCTCGCCCAACATCTGGTGCAGTGTCTCGTGGCGCTCTGGCCCCATGGCCTGCCGCTCAAAAGTCTCGAAATCACGCGACAGGGCGAGCAGGTCTTCGGTGCTCAGCAACCGCTCGGCCATGGGGAACAGCACGGTGTTCTCCTGCTCGATGTGTGCCAGCAGCAGTTCGGCATAGCCACGCGCCGCATCGTGAAAAACTTCAGGCTTGAACGGGTGCAAGGCCTGACGCATCCTGGCGATCCATTGCCGCCCCTGGGCATGTTCGGACAACAGGCCTTCGATGGTGTGCTGCGCCTGGAGGTTGCCTGTCTGCACCAGCCGGGGGAACAGCAACTGCTCTTCTTTCCCGTGGTGACAGGCGTCGGCAAACTCTGAGAGGAAGTTCGCCAGGGTCTGCAGGTCCTGCCGTTCCACTGGCTGGTGCGCGATCGCATGCCGATCGATTTCGGCCAGGATCCGCAGAGCCAGAACGATGGCCTCGTGTTCGTGGCGTAAAACGACGGTGGCTGTTTTCATAGTGCAAACCCTTGAGGACATCTGGCAAGAGACCCCAAGTTAGCGAAGAGCCGTGGTTTTGTCTGTGCGTCAGCGAGCCGTGCGTCAGCCCGCCCGGCACACCTGCAACACCTGTTCGCCGTAGGCTTCCAGCTTTTTGGCGCCAATCCCGCTGATGCCCTGCAGATCCGACAGCGACCGCGGTGCGGCTTCGGCAATGGCGGCCAGCGTGGCGTCGTGGAAGATGACGTAGGCCGGCAGGTTGTGTTCACGTGCCACCTCGCCGCGCCAGGCCTTGAGGTGGATGAATCGCACCATCGCCTCCTGCCCCAGGTTGGCGGCAGCCACGGCGGGGGCGCTGCGGCCCTTGCTTTTGCTGCGCACGCTTTTTTCGGCGGTGACAGATTCACGCAGCAGCACCGACTGCTCGCCGCGCAGCACCGGGCGCGAGCCGTCGGTCAATTCCAGCGTGTTGAAGCCCTCTTCGTTGCGCACATGGAGCGCACCCATGGCGATCAGCTGGCGCAGCACGGCGCGCAGCTGCTGTTCACTGTAGTCGGCGCCCACACCAAAGGTGCTGAGCGTGTCGTGGCCGCGCTGCCGGACCTTGTCGGTCAGCTTGCCGCGCACGATGTCCATGGTGTGTGCGGCGCCAAAGCCGCTGCGGCTGGCCTGCTGGCAGCGGTAGACGGTGGACAGCAACTTGCGCGCCGCATCGGTGCCGTCCCAGACCTCGGGCGGATTGAGGCAGTTGTCGCAGTTGCCGCAGTAGGGCATGTAGATGCCGCCGCCCGCATCCTGCTGGCCGTTGTAGGCCTCGCCAAAGTAGCCCAGCAGCCGCGCACGCCGGCAGTCGGTGGCCTCGGCCAGGGCCAGCAGGGCGTCGAGCTTGCCGCGCATGACCTGTTTGAATTCTTCGGCGGCCGGGCTCTCGTCGATCATGCGGCGCTGGTTGACCACGTCCTGCAGACCGTAGGCCATCCACGCATCGGATGCCAGGCCGTCGCGCCCGGCGCGGCCGGTTTCCTGGTAGTAGCCTTCGATGTTCTTGGGCATGTCCAGGTGCGCCACAAAGCGCACATCGGGCTTGTCGATGCCCATGCCAAACGCAATGGTGGCGACCATGACCACACCGTCTTCGCGCAGGAATGCGTTCTGGTGCTTTTGCCGCAGCTCGGGTGCGAGCCCCGCGTGGTAAGGCAGTGCGCGGATACCGGCCTGCACCAGCTGTTCGGCCACTTCTTCGACGCGTTTGCGCGACTGGCAGTACACCACGCCGGCCTCTTCGGCATGCTCGCGCTCGATGAATCGCAGCAGCTGCGTGGTCGCGTCCTTCTTCTCGACGATGGTGTAACGGATGTTGGGCCGGTCAAAGCTGCTGACGAACTGGCGTGCGTCCTGCAGCTGCAGGCGTTCGACGATGTCGGCGCGCGTGAGCGCATCGGCCGTGGCGGTGAGCGCCACGCGCGGCACGCCGGCAAAGCGCTCGTGCAGCACGGCCAGCCCCCGGTACTCGGGCCGGAAGTCGTGGCCCCACTGGCTCACGCAATGGGCTTCGTCGATGGCGAACAACGAAAGCAGCCCGCGCTCGCGCAGCGATTCGAGCTGGCCGAGGAACTTGGCGGTCGTCACGCGCTCGGGTGCGGCGTACAGCAGCGTGATCTCGCCACGCATCAGACGGCGCTCGGTGTCAAACGCTTCTTCGCTGCTCAGTGTGCTGTTCAGAAAGGCCGCTTCCACGCCCGCTTCGTGCAAGGCGCCGACCTGGTCGTGCATCAGCGCGATCAGTGGCGAGACGACGATGGTGACGCCCAGCCCGTTGCGTGCGCGTGCAATGGCCGGGATCTGGTAACACAGGCTTTTACCTCCGCCGGTGGGCATGAGCACCAGCGCGTCACCGCCGGCCGCCACATGGTCGATGATGGCCTGCTGCGGGCCACGAAAGGCGTCGTAGCCGAAGACTTCGCGCAGGATCGGGAGATGGGGAGACACGGTGTGACAGCTTTGGTTTGGGGTGATTGTCCGCTATTGGGGGCGGGTCTTTGACGGGTGGGTGGGGCTGGGCGCACGGTTCCTCATGACGGGGTACCGTAAATCGTCGCCCGCCGCTCCCTCTCTCCCAAACGCGTACCTCCAACAAGGCTGCGATTACCATTCCAACCCATGCACACCACCGCACTCGTCCTTTTCTCCGGCGGTCAGGACTCCACCACCTGTCTGGCCCATGCGCTGTCCAAATACGAGCGCGTTGAAACCCTGGCCTTCGACTACGGACAGCGCCATGCCGTCGAGCTCGAAGCAAGACTGGAAGTGCGTGCAGCCATCACACAACGCTTTCCTGCATGGGCGACCAAACTGGGCGAAGACCACTTGCTCGATGCCAGCATCCTTGGCCAGATCAGCGAAACCAGCCTGACCCGCGACACGGCGATTGCCATGGAAAGCTCTGGCCTGCCCAACACCTTTGTGCCCGGCCGCAATCTGCTCTTTCTCACGCTGGCCGCCGCACTGGCCTACCGCCGCGGCCTGCAGGTCATCGTGACCGGCGTGTGCGAAACCGATTTCTCCGGCTACCCCGACTGCCGTGACGACACCATGAAAGCCATGCAGGTTGCGCTCTCGCTGGGCATGGACCGCAGGCTGCTGATCGAAACCCCGCTCATGTGGATCGACAAGGCGCAGACCTGGCAACTCGCGCAAGATCTGGGGCAGCAGGCCGATCCGCAAGGCGGCGGACAGGCCCTGGTGAACCTCATCGTGGAGCACAGCCACACCTGCTACCTGGGTGACCGCAGCCAGCGCCACGCTTGGGGCCATGGCTGCGGTACATGTCCGGCCTGTCAGCTGCGGGCTGCGGGCTTCGAGCGTTGGACCCGATCTCCGCCGCTTTGATGCCACGCGGCCCGTTTGTGCGTCAACAAGCGCTGCGGGCGACAGGCGGACACCGATGGAGGCTGCATTGGAATCGCCTATTACACAAATTAACGTAATTGAATTGTCAAATTGAAAGGTGGTTTTTAGACTGGGCACTCCTTGTTTTTCAGGAGTTCAGCATGAGCATCAACGCATCACCGGACAGCCCCTTGTTCATGTGGCTTGAAGCGCTGGCCGCGCTGGCACAGGCTTCCTGATCAGACGTTTTCATCAGCCAGGAGTGAACCATGACTGCACCTTCCACAGCCCAATGCCCTTTCCATGCCGCTGGCGGCGCCCGCGCCACACATGGCACGCGCTCCAATGCCGACTGGTGGCCCAATCAGCTCAACCTGTCCATCCTGCACCAGCACTCGCCGGCCGCCAACCCGATGGATGCAGACTTCAATTACGCCGAAGCCTTCAAAAAGCTCGACTACAAAGCGCTGAAGAAAGACCTGGCCGCCCTGATGACCGACTCGCAGGACTGGTGGCCTGCCGACTGGGGCCACTACGGCGGCCTGTTCATCCGCATGGCCTGGCACGCCGCCGGCACCTATCGCACGGCCGATGGCCGTGGTGGCGCCAACACCGGCAACCAGCGTTTTGCGCCGCTCAACAGCTGGCCTGACAACGGCAACCTCGACAAGGCCCGCCGCCTGCTCTGGCCGATCAAGCAGAAATACGGCAACGCCATATCCTGGGCTGACCTGTTCATCCTGGCCGGCAATGTGGCCATGGAAACCATGGGCTTCAAGACCTTCGGGTTTGGCGGTGGCCGCGCCGACATCTGGGCGCCCGAAGAAGACATCTACTGGGGTGCTGAAAAAGAGTGGTTGGCCACCAGCGACAAGCCCGACAGCCGTTACAGCGGCCAGCGCGAGCTGGAAAACCCGCTGGCCGCCGTGCAGATGGGCCTGATCTACGTGAACCCGCAAGGCCCGGACGGCAACCCCGACCCGGTGCTCTCCGGCAAGGACGTGCGCGAAACCTTCGCCCGCATGGCGATGAACGACTACGAGACCGTCGCGCTGGTGGCTGGCGGCCACACCTTCGGCAAGATGCACGGTGCCGGCGACCCGGCCAAAGTCGGCCCCGAGCCCGAAGCCGCACCGCTGGAAGAAATGGGCCTGGGCTGGATCAACAGCCATGGCAGCGGCAAAGGTGGTGACACGACCACCAGCGGCTTCGAAGGCGCCTGGAAACCCAACCCCACCACCTGGGACATGGGCTACCTGAAAGTACTGTTCAAGTACGAATGGGAACAGGTCAGGAGCCCGGCCGGCGCCATCCAGTGGCAGGCCAAGAACGTGGCGCCCGAGGACATGATTCCCGATGCCCACGACCGGTCGAAAAAACACCCGCCGCAGATGACGACGGCCGATCTCTCGCTGCGCTTTGACCCGGCCTACGAAAAAATCGCACGCCACTTCCTGAACCACCCCGATGAGTTTGCCGATGCCTACGCACGCGCCTGGTTCAAGCTGACCCACCGCGACATGGGCCCCAAGGTGCGCTACCTCGGCCCCGAAGTGCCGGTCGAAGACCTGATTTGGCAGGACCCGCTGCCCCCGGTGAACCACCCGCTGATCGACGCCAAAGATGCTGCCGCGCTCAAGGCGCAGGTGCTGGCATCCGGTCTGACGGTGGGTCAGCTGGTGTCCACTGCCTGGGCCTCGGCGTCGACCTTCCGCGGCAGCGACATGCGCGGCGGTGCCAATGGCGCACGCATCCGGCTGGCGCCGCAGAAAGACTGGGAAGTCAACCAGCCTGCTCAGCTGCAGCAAGTGCTGGCCACGCTCGAGCGCATTCGCCAGGCCTTCAACACGGCGCAAACCGGGGGCAAGCAGGTCTCGCTGGCCGACCTGATCGTGCTGGCCGGCAACGCCGGCGTGGAAGCCGCGGCCCGCGCCGCCGGCCACACCATCGAAGTGCCGTTCCGCCCCGGTCGCACCGATGCCACGCCCGAGCAGACCGATGCCGAATCGTTTGCCGTGCTCGAACCCGTGGCCGACGGTTTCCGCAACTGGCGCCGGCCGGCCATGCGCGTCTCGCCCGAGGAAATGCTGGTGGACAAGGCACAGCTGCTCACCCTGTCGGCCCCCGAGATGACGGTGCTGGTGGGCGGCCTGCGCGTGCTGGGCGCCAACCACGGGGGGAGTCAGGCGGGGGTGTTCACCACCCGCCCAGGCCTGCTGACCACCGATTTTTTTGTCAATCTGGTGGACATGGGCACGGTCTGGAAACCGACCGGGGACAACGCCTACGAAGGCCGCGACCGCAAAAGTGGTGCCCTCCAATGGACAGCGACCCGGGTGGACCTGGCTTTCGGGTCGAACTCGCAGCTGCGCGCGCTGGCCGAGGTCTACGCGCAGTCCGACAACGCTGCCAAGTTCGTGCGTGACTTTGTGGCGGCCTGGACCAAGGTGATGGAGCTCGACCGTTTCGATCTGAGAGCCTGAACATCAGCCCGCCCTGGCCGCGATCGGCCGTGGTTCGCAGGCCTCCGGGTTCTCCCGGAGGCCTTTTTTACAATACGGGCATGAAACCCCTTGCCTACACCCGCGCTGCCGCGCTGCCCGAGACCCTGAAACAACGCATCGTCATCCTCGACGGGGCCATGGGCACCATGATCCAGCGCTTTCGGCTGACCGAGGCCGACTACCGGGGTGAGCGCTTCAAGGACTTCCCGAAAGACGTGAAAGGCAACAACGAGCTGCTGAGCCTCACGCGCCCCGATGTGATCCGTGACATCCACGAAAGCTATCTGGCCGCGGGTGCCGATCTGGTCGAGACCAACACCTTCGGTGCCACCACGGTCGCGCAGGAAGATTACGGCATGGCCGATCTGGCGCGCGAGATGAACCTGGCCTCGGCCCGTCTGGCCAAGGCGGCCTGCGAAAAATTCTCCACCCCGGCGCATCCGCGCTATGCCGCCGGCGCCCTCGGTCCCACGCCCAAGACCGCCAGCATCAGCCCCGACGTGAACGATCCGGGCGCCCGCAACATCACCTTCGAGGAACTGCGCCAGGCCTATTACGAGCAGGTCGAGGCCCTGGTCGAAGGCGGCGTGGACGTGCTGCTGGTCGAAACGATTTTCGACACGCTCAACGCCAAGGCCGCGCTGTTTGCGATCGACGAGTATTTTGAAAAGAGCGGCGAGCGCCTGCCCCTGATCATCAGCGGCACCGTGACCGACGCCTCAGGCCGCATCCTGAGCGGCCAGACCGTCACGGCCTTCTGGCACAGTGTGCGCCACGCGCGTCCGCTGGCCATTGGCCTGAACTGCGCGTTGGGCGCCGCGCTCATGCGCCCCTATGTGCAGGAGCTGAGCAAGGCCGTGGGCGACGAAGCCTTCATCAGCTGCTACCCCAACGCCGGCCTGCCCAACCCCATGAGCGAGACCGGCTTTGACGAAACGCCCGAGGTCACCAGCCGCCTGCTGCACGAATTCGCGGCCGAAGGTCTGGTCAACATCGTGGGCGGCTGTTGTGGCACCACGCCCGAGCACATCGGCGCGATCGGTCAAGCCGTGGGCCCGCTGGCGCCGCGCCGCGTACACAACGGGTTTTTCTACAAAGAAGCGGCCTGAGCCTCGGCGACATGCCCTGAGTGATGCCGGCGGTCAATTCGCCCAGTGGCACACGGCTTGCTAGTCGTGTGCATGCAGCTTGACTTGAACAGCCTTCAACCGGTCGGTCCGGGCGTGACCGACGTCTGGCGTGACCCCTTGGGCCTCATGCTGGCCTCCACTGGCGAGGGCGTTTTCGGGGTGGACCTGGAAGGTCTGTGCGTGTTCATCAATCCGGCCGGTGCCCGGATGATCGGCTTCGAGCCGCAACAGGTGCTGGGGCAGAACATGCATATCCTGACCCACCACTCGCACGATGATGGGTCGGTCTACCCGATGGACGATTGCCCGATCTACAACGCCTTTCGCCAGGGACAGCCTTGCCGCATCGACAGCGAAGTCTTCTGGCGGCAGGACGGCAGCAGCTTTCCTGTGGAGTATTCGAGCTACCCGGTGTTCGACCAGGGCCGGGTGCTCGGGGCGGTGGTCACCTTTGTCGACATCACCGAACGCAAGCGCGCTGAAGACGCGCTGCACCAATCCCGCAATGAACTGGAAGCGCGTGTGGCCGAGCGCACCCATGCGCTCGAAACCGCCTTGCAACAGCTGCGCGAGCTGGCCGCCTGGTCCGAGGCGGTGCGCGAAGAAGAGCGCACCCGCATCGCGCGCGAGGTGCACGATGAACTGGGCAGCTTGCTGGTGGCCCTGAAGATGGACGTCAGCTGGCTTGACAAGCGTCTGTCCGAGCAGGCCCGGCGGCCTGCCCACGAGGCGCAGCAGATGCGCGAGCAGATGCGTGGCAAGTGCCAGAACATGGGTCGGCTGATTGAAACTGCGGTGGTCAATGTGGGACGAATCATCACCGACCTGCGCCCCAGCATCCTGGACCACCAGGGGCTTTGGGGGGCGCTGGAGTGGCAGGCCAATGAGTTTGTGCAGTCCACCGAGCAGGCGCTGAACTGGCGCATGGATGTGGACGAACGGCTCGTGCTGCCCGAGCCCATGGCCATGGCGGTGTTCCGCATTTTTCAGGAAATGCTCAGCAATGTGGGGCGCCATGCGCAGGCCGGCGTGGTGGATGTGGACATCGTGGTGCGCCAGGGCTGGCTGCACCTGGCGGTGGAAGACGACGGCTGCGGCGCCTCGCCGCAGGCGTTCGAGTCGCCACGCGCCTATGGCGTCATGGGCATGCGTGAACGCGCTCGCCATTTCGGTGGTGTGATCGAGGTCGACAGCCAGCCCGGACGCGGGACCTGCATGCGTTTGTCCATGCCATTGCCAGGAGTGTCTCCATGACGGCCACAGGCCAGACCCCTGTGCGTGTGTTGCTGGGCGACGACCACCGGATCGTGCGCGAAGGCCTCAAGATGGTGCTGACCGACGATCCCGGGATCCGGGTGGTGGCCGAAGCCGACACCGGCCCGTCTGTGCTGGAGCAGGTGCTTGCGCTGCAGGGAAAGCAAGGGCTGGATGTGGTGTTGCTGGACATCGCCATGCCCGGCATGGACGGTCTGGACGTGCTGCAAGGCCTGCGCCGTGATTGGCCCGGCTTGCCGGTGCTGATGCTCAGCACCTATCCGGAAAAGCAGTACGCCGTGCGCTGCATCCAGCTGGGGGCTGCGGGCTATCTGAACAAAAGCACCGACCCGGATGCGCTGATCGCCGCTCTGCACCGCGTGGCGGCCGGTGGGATGCATGTGACGCCGGCCACGGCCGAGGCGCTGGCCAGCCTGGTCGGGCAAGGACGCACCAAGACGGGGATCGAGCTGTTGTCCCACCGCGAGCATCAGGTTTACCTTTTGTTGACCCAGGGCCACACGGTGAGCGAAATTGGTGCGCGCTTGAACCTCGCGCCCAACACGGTGAGCACTTACCGTGCGCGCATCCTGGAAAAGACCGGCACCAAGAACGATGTGGAACTGGCTCTGTATGCGCAGAGCCACCATGCGGGCCGCTCGCCTGCAGGCCGCTGAGGCAATTTGTCGTGTGGGGTCCACCGGCTTTGTAGGGCCAGCCCTACACCGCATCGACGTTGCCACTGCGAAATCACGCGGCGCAGCCCGGTTGGCACGGTGCACGGCCATTCTGGCCCGCAGCTTGCATGGAACTGGACATCTTCCACTCGCGAGGTTGCCATGTCTGAATTCTTTGACCCCTACAACGCTGACCGCCCCCTCATGCTCAAGTGCAGCTGTGGCCGGGACCATTCGCCTGCGGACCACCACGCCGAAACGGTGGCCGATGCCGCTGCCGCGCAACTGCATGCACGTTCCGAAACCACAGATTTCGAGGCCTACAGCCAGGCGTTCATCGAGGCCACGCTGGTCAAGTCGCTGTTTCCGCATGACGCAGAGCGCCGCATGTTCCTGCGCGCTGTAGGCAAGAAAACCGCCATGGCGGCGATTGCCAGCGTGCTGCCCGTGGCCAGTCTGCAGGCCATGGCGCAGGAAAAAGCACCGCTGGAAAAAACCAGCCTGAAGGTCGGTTTCATTCCCATCACCTGCGCCACGCCGCTGATCATGGCGCACCCGCTGGGCTTTTACCAGAAGCAAGGTCTGAATGTCGAAGTGACCAAGACCGCAGGCTGGGCCCTGATCCGCGACAAGATGATCAACAAGGAATACGACGCCACGCACTTCCTGTCGCCGATGCCGCTGGCCATCAGCATGGGTCTGGGGGCCAACGCCACGCCGATGAATGTGGCCACCCTCCAGAACGTCAACGGCCAGGCCATCACGCTGGCCATGAAGCACAAGGACAACCGCGACCCGAAAAACTGGAAGGGCTTCAAGTTTGCGGTGCCGTTCGACTATTCGATGCACAACTTCCTGCTGCGCTACTACCTGGCAGAGCATGGTGTGAACCCCGACACCGATGTGCAGATCCGCGTGGTGCCGCCACCCGAGATGGTGGCCAACCTGCGCTCGGGCAACATCGACGGCTTTCTTGGTCCCGACCCCTTCAACCAGCGTGCGGTCTTCGATGAAGTCGGCTTCATCCACTTGCTGACCAAGGACCTGTGGAACGGCCACCCGTGCTGCGCCTTTGGCACCAGCACCGAATTCATCCAGAAGAACCCCAACACCTTCGCGGCGCTCTACCGTGCCGTGCTGACCGCTGCGGCCATGGCGCGCCAGAGCGGCAACCGCGAACTGATCGCCAAAGTGATCTCGCCCGCGCAGTACCTCAACCAGCCCGAAGCAGTGCTCAGCCAGGTGCTCACGGGCAAGTTCGCCGACGGTCTTGGCAAGGTGCAGAACGTGCCCGACCGCGCCGACTTTGACCCGATGCCCTGGCAGAGCATGGCGGTGTGGATGCTCACCCAGATGAAACGCTGGGGTTACATCAAGGGCGAGGTGGACTACAGGCAGATCGCCGAGAAAGTGTTCCTGATCACCGACGCGCGCAAGCACATGAAGGCCCTGGGGCAGGACTTTGCAGCCACCTCGCCTTACCCCAGGCACAAGATCATGGGCAAGGAGTTTGATCCGGCCAAGCCTGAGCAATACCTCAAGGGTTTTGCCATCCACAAGATGGGTTGACCCACCATGAAAAGCACACACCTCAATCTGAGAGCGGCCATGGTCTCGCTGCTCATGTTTCTGGTTTTCTTGGGCGCATGGCAGCTCTCGGCCACGGCGCCTTCGGTGGCTGGTGCCACCCGTGCCGGCATGACGGCCGAAGAGATCGAGTACCAGAAGATGATGGGCAAGGATCCCGGTGCCGTCAAAAGCACCGGTTTCCCGCCTCCTGTGGAAGTGGCCAAAGCCATCGCTGGCCACCTGGCCGACCCGTTCTACGACAAGGGCCCCAACGACAAGGGCATCGGCATCCAGCTGGCCTATTCACTGGGGCGCGTGGGCCTGGGCTTTTTCCTTGCGGTCCTGGTGGCCCTGCCGGTGGGTTTCATGATTGGCATGTCGCCGCTCATGCGCCAGGCGTTGGATCCCTTTGTACAGGTGCTCAAGCCCATCAGTCCGCTCGCCTGGATGCCGCTGGCGCTCTACACCCTCAAGGACTCGGATGTGAGCGGCATTTTTGTGATCTTCATCTGCTCGGTCTGGCCGATGCTCATCAACACGGCCTTTGGCGTGGCCGCCGTCAAGCGCGATTGGCTCAATGTGGCCAGCACGCTGGAGGTTCGGCCGCTGCGCAAGGCCTTCCAGGTGATCCTGCCCGCCGCGGCCCCCACCATCGTCACCGGCATGCGCATCAGCATGGGCATTGCCTGGCTGGTGATTGTGGCGGCCGAGATGCTGGTGGGCGGCACCGGTGTGGGCTACTTCGTCTGGAACGAGTGGAACAACCTTTCGCTGGTGAACGTCATCTTTGCGGTGCTGGTGATCGGTGTGGTCGGCATGCTGCTCGACCTGGCGTTTGCGCAGGTGCAAAAGGCGGTGACCTATGTGGAGTGACACCGATCAGCGTCAGAGCCCGGCCGCGCCCGCGCTCACCGAATTTCCTGCATCCCACGCCAAGGCTTCTTCCATGACGGGTTTCCTCAAGATCGAACAACTGGGCAAGGCCTACCAGAGCGGCAAGCCCGTGTTTTCGGATGTGTCCTTCACCATCGACAAGGGCGAGTTTGTCTGCATCATCGGCCATTCGGGCTGCGGCAAGACCACCATCCTGAACGTGCTCGCCGGACTGGACAACGCAACGACAGGCCATGCCTTCATGGATGGGCGCGAGATCGCCGGTCCCAGCCTGGAGCGCGGTGTGGTGTTCCAGAGCCACGCGCTCATGCCCTGGCTCACGGTGCGGCAAAACATCGCGTTTGCGGTCAAGTCCAAATGGCCGGAGTGGAAAGCACCGCAGGTCCATGTGCATGTGGAAAAGCATGTGGCCATGGTGGGCCTGCTGCACGCCATCGACAAAAAACCCAGTCAGCTCTCGGGCGGCATGAAGCAGCGCGTGGGCATTGCCCGTGCCTTTGCCATCCAGCCCAAGATGCTGCTGCTCGACGAGCCCTTTGGTGCGCTTGATGCGCTCACGCGCGGGACCATCCAGGACGAGCTGATGGGCATCGTGCGCCAGACGCAGCAGACGGTTTTCATGATCACCCACGATGTGGACGAGGCCATCCTGCTGTCGGACCGCATCCTGCTCATGAGCAACGGCAACGAATCGGATGGCCGGTACGTGCCAGGCGGTCTCGCCGAAGTGGTGGTCAACCCGCTGCCGCGCGAACGCACGCGCGCCCAGCTGCACCACCTGCCAGGCTACTACGACATGCGCAACCACATCGTCGATTTTTTGGTCTCGCGTGCCAAAGCGCACTGAGCCAGGCGCTCGGATTTTTCTTTCAGCAACCCCCCACGAGGTCTTTCATGAACCGTTTAGAAGTCACCGAGAAAATCATCGCCACCAAAGTGTCCAAGGGCATCAAGTGGAGCGATGTGGCCGATAAAGTTGGCCTGTCCAAGGAATGGGTCACTGCCGGCTGCCTCGGCCAGATGACCTTTGACGCCAAGCAGGCCAAGACCATCGGCAAGATCTTTGGTCTCACAGCCGAAGAGATCAAGTGGTTGCAGGTCGTGCCTTACAAGGGCTCTTTGCCCACGCCGGTGCCCACCGACCCACTGATCTACCGCTGGTATGAAATCGTCAGTGTGTACGGCTCCACCATCAAGGAGCTGATCCATGAAGAGTTTGGCGACGGCATCATGAGCGCCATCGACTTCAGCATGGACATCGTGCGCCAGCCCGACCCCAAGGGCGACCGCGTGAATGTGGTGCTGTCGGGCAAGTTCCTGCCCTACAAGCAGTATTGAGCTGTCGGGTACCGGGGGCAGTGCCTGCGCGCTAGTAGTTGAGCAGGTTGCGGCGCACGTGCACCAGGTGCTCCGTGGCCAGGGCCTTGGCCTGTACCGGGTCGCGCGCCCGGATGGCTTCCAGCAGCGCCCGGTGCTCGGCCTGGTAGGCCCGTCGCCGCTCGGGCGTGAGGCTGCGCTTTTTCAACATGCCCCACTCGCCCAGGGTGCGGGCCTGGTTCATCAGCTTGAAGAGCTGGCTGATGAACCCGTTGTGCGCGGCCTGTGCAATGACCTCGTGGAACAGGCCGTCCCAGACCTCAAACTCTTCCACGCTGGTGGCGGCTTCAGCACGCACGCAGCAATCTTCCATGCGCTCGAAATCCGCCGCCGTGGCATTGCCGATCACCATCTCGATGATGGCCGGCTCCAGGGCCATGCGCGCCTGCATGAGTTCGGCCGGGCTGGTGTGGCGTTCGGTGGCGGCGGTGCTGGCGGCGGCCGCGGGCGCCTGGCCGGCCAACGCGGCGGCTTTTTCGGTGACGTAGGTGCCGCTGCCCACTTTTTGCGCGATCAGGCCCTGGGCCTTCATGTCGGCGAGCACCTTGCGCACCGTGCTGCGGCTGATCCCGTGCTGCTCGCTGAACGCCCGTTCGGTGGGCAGCCGGTCTCCAGCCTGCCGCTGGCCGGTCTGCAGTTGTTCCAGCAAGATGCTGCGAAAAAGGTAAGAAGAATCCACAGGCGTGCACCCCGTCAATTGACCAAATCATACCAATTGTTGGGCGACAGCTGGCAGGGTCGATGTCGGGTAAACCCCGGTGGAATCTGTCTTCTTGGTGTCTTGCAGTCCAGGCGTTTGTCTTTACCATGGTCTGAATTGGTGCTAGCAGCAACCAATTTGCAACCATTGACGCGGACCGCCACCGGTCTGCATTTCAGGAGAACGTTTTGCGCATCGCCACTTTTGTCCACCACGGTAAACGCCACGTCGGTCAGGTCTCTGCCGACGGCCAGCAGGTCACGCCCTTTGCCCTTTCGCCGGAGCAGGCGCAGCTGGGCGCGCAGCCGCTGATCGAGGCGGCGGTTGAAGGCCGTGCGCTGCCGGCCCTGACCGGTTCGCCGATCGCGCTGGCCGCCGTCCGTCTGGAGGCGCCGCTGCCTCGCCCTCGCCGCAACGTCTGGTGCGTGGGCCGCAACTACCACGCGCACGCCAAGGAGCTGCAGGCCTCGGTCTTCAAGGACAGCAACGCCGACACCAAGGCCTGGCCGATCGTCTTCACCAAGGTGCCCGAGTGCGTGGTCGGCCCCACCGACGATGTGCAGCTGCCCGGGGCAGCGGTGTCCGAGCAGATCGACTACGAAGCCGAGCTGGCGGTGATCATCGGCCAGGGTGGCAAGAACATCCGCCAGGCCGATGCGATGAAGCATGTGTACGGCTACACCGTGGTCAATGATGTGACCGCACGCGATGTGCAGATGCGCCACCAGCAATGGGACATGGGCAAATCGTTTGACACCTTCTGCCCCATGGGCCCGTGGATCGTGACGGCCGACGAGGTCGATGGCCGCAAGACCCGGGTGCGCTGCTGGGTCAATGGCGAGCTGCGCCAGGATGGGCCGACCGAAAACATGATCTTCGACATCCCGACGCTGATCGAGACCATCTCGCGCGGCATCACGCTCTACCCGGGCGACATCATCGCCACCGGCACACCGGCCGGCGTGGGCATGGGCCTGAACCCGCCGCGCTACATCGCCAAGGGCGATGTGATCCGCGTCGAGATCGACGGCGTGGGTCACATCGAGAACCGTTTCGTCTGAAGCCGCACGCAGGCGGTGCCTGCGCTCTACAAGACCACAGAAGGAGACAAGACATGCAACGACGCAACATGATGGCCGCCGCCCTGGGGCTGACGGCCGCCCTGCTGGCCATCGGACCGGGTGCACTGGCACAGGGTTATCCCACCAAGCCGGTCACCATGGTGGTGCCGTTTCCACCAGGCGGCGTGGCCGACACGGTCGGTCGCCCGGTGGCCGAGGCCATGTCGCGCTACCTCAAGCAAAGCGTGGTGGTGGAGAACAAGGGCGGTGCCGGTGGTGGCATCGGCATGGCGCAGGTGGCCAAGTCGCGCCCCGATGGCTACACCGTGCTGATGGCCTTGTCGTCCCTGGTAGTGCTGCCTGAGGCCGACAAGATCCTGCAGCGTCCACCCATGTTCCAGATCAACCAGCTCAAGCCGATTGCCCGCTTCACGGCCGACCCCACGGTGCTGGTGGTGCGCGCCGACAGCCCCTGGAAAACCTACGCCGAATTCATGGCCTACGCGAAGGCCAACCCCGGACGCATTTCGTTTGGCTCATCGGGCAACTACGGCACCATGCATGTGCCCATGGAGCAGCTCAAGGCGGCGACATCGAGCTTCATGCTGCATGTGCCCTATACCGGCGCCGGGCCGGCGGTCATGGCCTTGCTGGGAGGCCAGATCGAGGCCTTGTCCACAGGCCCTGCCAGCGTCAAGCAGCATCTTGCGGCTGGACGTCTGCGCGCCCTGGCCCATTGGGGTGAAGGGCGTCTGGCCGGGCTGCCCGATGTGCCCAGTCTCAAGGAACTCGGTGTGCCGATCCAGTACTCGCAGTGGTCGGGTTTGTTTGTGCCGGCCGGCACGCCTGCCGACGTGGTCGACACCCTGCGCCAGGCCGCGAAATTTGCCGCGCAGGATCCGCGGGCTGTCGCTGCCATGACCGCTGCCGGTACCTCCTTCATGTTCCAGGACGCACCAGAGTTCGAGCGATTTGTGCTCAACGATGCCAAGGACATGAGTGCCGTCGTGGCGCGAATCGGCAAGGTCGATTGAACGCCCTGAAAGACACCCAGCAGATTTCCCTCAACCTGAATTTGACCGGAGACATTGCATGATCAGACTGCCCCAAACCCTCAAAGTCGTTGCCCTGTGTCTGGGCATGGCAGCTGGCCTGGCACAGGCCCAGAGCTACCCGAACCGCCCCGTGAAGATCGTGGTGCCCTTTGCCGCAGGCGGCCCGGCCGACAACTACGCCCGTTTTGTGGCGCAGCGCCTGGGCGATGAACTCAAGCAATCGTTCGTGATCGACAACAAGCCGGGGGCCGGCTCCATCATCGGCACCGACCTGGTGGCCAAATCGCCGGCCGACGGCTACACCCTGCTGATGATGTCGAACACCCACACCGTCAACGAGTCGCTGATCCCGAACAAGCCCTTTGGCCTGATGAAGGACTTTGTCGGCATCGCGCCCGTCAATTATTCGAACCTGCTGTTGGTGGTGCACCCGTCGGTGCCCGCCAAAACCGTGCCCGAGCTGATCGCCCTGGCCAAGGCCAGACCCGGCAAGATCAATTACGCCTCTTCGGGCAATGGCACGCCTTACCACATGGCAGGCGAGTTGTTCAAGTACATGGCCGGCATCGACATGACCCATGTGCCCTACAAAGGCAGCTCGGGGGCGCGCACCGACATCGTGGGCGGGCAGGTGGACGTGATGTTCGATGCCGAAACCACCATGGCGACCATGGCACGCGAGGGCAAGGTGCGGGCGCTGGCCGGCACTGGTCTGACGCGCTCGGCCAACCTGCCCGACATGCCCACCGTGAACGAGTCGGGCGTGCCCAAGTACGAAGCCACCATCTGGCTGGGGTTGATGGCCCCCAAAGGCACACCGGCCGAGATCGTCAACCGCCTCAATGCCGAGGTGCGCAAGATCGTCAACAACCCCGAGGTCAAGGCCACCTGGGCCAAACAGGGGGCGGTGCCCATGTCGATGACCGTGCCCGAATTCGAGCAGTACCTGAATGCGGACATTGCCAAGTGGGCCAACATCGTCAAGGTCTCGGGCGCCAAGCCCGACTGATCGGATACGCGGTCCATGAGCGAGCGCTTTGACCTGGAACTCAACGGCCGCCGCATCGCAGTGCGGGCCGATGCAGGCCAGAGCCTGCTCGATGTGTTGCGCAACACGCTGGGCCTGCGCGCCACCCGCATGGGCTGCGGGCAAGGCCAGTGTGGCGCCTGCCGCGTCATGCTCGATGGGCATGCGGTGGCGTCCTGCGAAACCCCCATGTGGGCCGTGCAGGGCAAGCAGGTGACCACTGTGGAAGGTCTGGGCCAGCGAGCGGCGCCGCACCCCTTGCAGACCGCCTTCATCGAGGCGCAGGCCATGCAGTGTGGCTTTTGCACCAGCGGCATCCTGATCACGGCTGCCGCGCTGCTGCGGCGTCAGCCCCACCCCGACCGCCAGGCGATCGTGCAGGCGCTCGACGGCCACTTGTGCCGTTGTGGCGCCCACAACCGGGTGGTGCGCGCCATTGAAGCCGTGGCCCAGCGGAGCCCGGTCCCGTGATGCCCGAGTCGCTGCGGGCGCACCCTCTGCTGCGCCAATGGCTGGCTGTGCAGGCCGATGGCCGGGTGCAGGCCTTCTCGGGCAAGGTCGACATTGGCCAGGGCATCTCGCATGCGCTGCGCCTGATCGTGGCCGAAGAACTCCGCCTGCCTCCCATGCAGATCGACATGGTGCCGGCCAGCACACACCATAGCCCGGACGAGGCGGTGACCTCGGGCAGTCTGTCGGTGCAGCATTCGGGCGCGGCCCTGCGCTGCGCCGCCGCCCACCTGCGTGAGGGCTGCCGCGCTGCCATGGCGCAGCGCTGCGGTGTCGGCCTGGACGCGGTGCGCTGCGAGGGCGGGCTGTTTACAGTACACGGGCAAACCTGGCGGGCCGGTTACAGCGAACTCGTCAGCCAGGCGCTGCTGGACAGCGCGGTGGACCCCGCTCAGGCGACCAGCGCCCAGGCCCGCCTGGATGGCGCAGACCCGGTGGCAGCGCAGCCCGCAGGACGCCCCGATGTGGCGGCCAAGGTGTTTGGCGAGTTTGAATACATTCACGACCGTGTGCTGCCGGGCATGTGCCACGGCCTGGTGCTGCGCCCCGCCACCTTGATGGCCGAGGCGGTCGAGGACGAGCTGCAGGCCTTGCAGCACGAGCTGCAGGCCCAGCCCGGTGTGCTGCGGGTGCACCGTGACGGTCTGCTGTTGGGTGTGCTGGCCGAGACCGAGCATCTGCTCACGCAGATCGCGCACCGCTTTGAGCAGGGACTGGCGCAGGGCCGCTACTGGCGCTGCCAGGCCGAGGTGCCCGACCCCGAGAACCTGCCAGCCTGGCTGCAGGCCCAGTCGCTGGACACCACGGTGGTGGTCGATATCCCGGCCAGCGAAGGCCGGGACCCGCCCGTGCAACGGCTGAGCGCGCAGTACCACCGGCCTTTTTTGCAGCACGCCTCCATCGGCCTGTGTTGTGCGCTGGCGCAGTGGCAAGCCGACGGTGTGCAGCTGGAGGTCTGGAGCCATAGCCAGGGCATCTACAACCTGCGACGCGATCTCGCGCTGGCTTTTGGCCTGGCGCCTGCACAGGTGCAGGTCACACACGCGGAAGGCGCGGGCTGCTATGGACACAACGGCGCCGACGATGTGGCTTTTGATGCCGCCTGGCTGGCGCGTCTGGCGCCCGGACGTCCGGTGCGGGTGCAGTGGACGCGCCAGGCCGAGCTGGGTCACGCCCCGCTGGCACCGGCCATGGCGGTGCGGATCGAAGTCGGAATCGGTGCCGAAGGGCGCATCGTCGAATGGACGCAAACCGTCTGGAGCCAGGGCCACGGCAGCCGCCCCGGCCGCGGCCAGACCCCGGCCCTGCTGGGTGCCTGGCAGACGGCCAGCCCGCAACCGGTGACGATGGCCGTCAACGCGGCCATGGCGGTGGGCGGCGGTTCCGAGCGCAACGCGCAGCCGCCCTACGAGATCCCCGCGGTGCGCGTGCTCAACCACCGCGTGCTGAACATGCCGTTTCGGGTGTCCGCCATGCGGGCCCTGGGCGCGCCGGCCAATGTGTTTGCCGCCGAGTCCTTCATGGACGAGCTGGCGGCCCGCCAGGGCGTCGATCCGCTGGCCTATCGCCTGGCCCACCTGCAGGGGCCGGCCAACGCGCGGGCCGCGGCTGTGTTGCGCCGGGTGACCGACATGGCCGGCTGGAGCGCCACGCGCCCGTCCGGCCGGCCCGAAGGCTGGGGACGTGGCCTCGCCTATGCGCGCTACAAAAACACCGGCGCTTACTGTGCCGTGGTGGCCGAGGTGTTGGCCGAAGAACGTGTCCGATTGCTGCGTCTGTGGATCGCTGCCGATCTGGGCCGGGTGGTCGATCCCGATGGCGCCATCAACCAGCTCGAGGGCGGCGCACTGCAGGCGGCCAGCTGGGCCTTGTGCGAGACGGCGCAACTGAGTCCCCAGGGCATCGCCTCCAACGACTGGACGCGCTACCCGATCCTCAAGTTCAGCGACATGCCGCCCGTCGACGTGGGCCTGATGCCCATGCAGGACCAGCCCTCCCTGGGTGCGGGCGAATGCAGCTCAGGCCCGACCTGCGCGGCGATTGCCAACGCCATCCATGATGCGCTGGGCGTACGCCTGCATGCCATGCCCTTTACCCCCGAGCAGGTGCTCAAGGCACTCGATGCCGCGCCTGCAACCGATCCAACCCGATGACAGGAAATTCAAGATGCATGTATTGAGTGGCGGCGCAGCCGCAGCCGTGGTCAAAGGTGTCCAGGCCGAATTCGAGCAAGCCACCGGCAGCCGCATCGACGGCACCTTCAGCGCCGTCGGCATGATGCGCGACAAGCTGGTGGGTGGCGCCCCGTGTGACCTGGTGATCCTGACCCGCCCGCTGATCGCGCAGCTCATCGAGTCCGGCCATGTGGTGCCTGGCAGCGCCCGCTCTCTGGGCCTGGTCAAGACCGGTGTGGCCGTGCGCAGTGGCACGCCGCACCCGACCGTCAGGACCCGCGATGAACTGCATGCGGCCATGAGCGCCGCCCGGGGGATTTACTTTCCGGACCCTGAGAAGGCAACGGCGGGCATCCACTTCATGAACGTGCTCAAGTCGCTGGGGCTCGATGAAAGCCTGCGCGACAGGTTCCGGGTGTTCCCCAACGGCGCCACCGCCATGGGGGAAATGGCCAGAAGCAGCGAAAGCGACCTGATCGGCTGCACGCAGGTGACCGAGATCAACTACACCGAGGGGGTGGACCTGGTGGATGTGCTGCCGGCTGAATTTGAACTGAGCACCGACTACACCCTGGGCATCTGCACGCATGCCCGGCACCCCGAGCAGGCGCAGCTGCTGGCCGGTCTGCTCACCGGCCAGGCTTCGGAAGCGGTGCGCAGGCAGGGTGGCTTCGAGTTCTGAGTCCGCTCACTTCTTCTTGGCCACGACCCGGATCATTTCCAGGCACTGCTTGGCATAACCCCACTCGTTGTCGTACCAGGCGACGATCTTCATGAAGTTTTTGTCGAGCGCGATGCCGGCGGTGGCGTCGAACACGCTGGCGCAGGCCTCGCCGCGGAAGTCGGTGGACACCACTTTCTCATCGGTGTAGCCCAGGATGCCCTTGAGCGCGCCTTCGCTTTGCGCTTTCATTTCGGCGCAAACTTCTTCGTAGCTGGCCTCTTTTTCGAGCTCGATGGTGAGGTCGACCACGGACACGTCAGATGTGGGCACGCGGAAGGCCATGCCGGTGATCTTCTTGTTGAGTTCAGGAATCACCTTGCCCACGGCCTTGGCGGCGCCGGTGCTGCTGGGGATGATGTTTTCCAGAATGCCGCGGCCGCCGCGCCAGTCCTTGCGCGAGGAGCTGTCCACGGTGGCCTGGCTGGCGGTGGCGGCGTGCACGGTGGTCATCAGGCCGCGCTTGATGCCCCACTTGTCGTTGAGCACCTTGGCCACGGGGGCCAGGCAGTTGGTGGTGCAGGACGCGTTGGAGATGATCGCCTCGCCGGCGTATTTCTTGTGATTCACGCCGTAGACGAACATGGGCACCGTGTCTTTGGACGGTGCCGAGATCACCACTTTCTTGGCGCCGGCCTGCAGGTGCATCTGGCTGGTGGGTTCGGTCAGGTAGTGGCCGGTGCACTCGAGCACGATGTCCACCCCCATCTCGCCCCAGCGCAGGTTGTGCGCGTCACGCTCGTGCGAGAGCTTGATCTTCTTGCCGTTGACGATCAGGGCCTCGTCGGTGTGCTCCACCGTGCCGTCAAAGCGGCCGTGCACGCTGTCGTACTTGAGCATGTAGGCCAGGTAGTCGGAGGGCTTGGGGTCGTTGATGCCCACGATCTGGATGTCGCTGTAGCCGTGCTTGAGCGCGGCGCGCAGGGCCAGCCGGCCGATGCGGCCGAATCCGTTGATGCCAACCTTGATGGTCATGGTGAGTGCCTCTGGAGGATAGTTACTGAACGGTTACGTAACCGGTTTGTAGACCACGGCCCTTGCACGAGCCTGATCCCGCAGCCCCCATTGCCGGAGGGCTGCGCCGGTCAGGAAATCAGGCCTTGAGCAGGGCGGCGTGGACCGTGTCGGCCACGTTCTCTGCGGTGAAGCCGAAATGCTTGAACAGCACCGGGGCCGGGGCCGATTCGCCGTAGGTGTCGATGCCGACCACCGCAGCGCAGCCGTATTTCCACCAGCCGTCGGTGGAGCCCATTTCGACCGCCACGCGGGGGATCCCCGCGGGCAGAACGCTTTGCTTGTACGCCACGCTCTGGCGGTCAAACACGTTGGTGCTGGGCATGGAGACCACGCGCACGCCAATCTTGCGCTCGGCCAGCAGCTTTTGTGCGGCCAGGGCCAGCTGCACTTCGGAGCCGGTGGCGATGATCACGCCGTGGGTCTTTTGGATGCCCACGCTCTCGGGCTCGGACAGCACATAGGCACCGCGGCTGATGTCGCCCAGATCGCTCTTGGGGGAATAAGCCAGGTTCTGGCGCGACAGGCACAGGGCGCTGGGGCGGTTGGTGTTTTGCAGGGCCACGGCCCAGGCCACGGCGGTTTCGGCCGTGTCGGCCGGGCGCCACACGTCCAGGCCCGGGATCAGGCGCAGGCTGGCCACATGCTCGATCGATTGGTGGGTCGGGCCGTCTTCGCCCAGGCCGATGGAGTCGTGGGTGAAGACATGCACCACGCGCTGCTTCATCAGCGCGGCCATGCGGATGGCGTTGCGTGAGTAGTCTGAGAAGGTCAGGAAGGTGCCACCGTAGGGGATGTAGCCGCCGTGCAGGGCCACGCCGTTCATGATGGCGGCCATGCCGAATTCGCGCACGCCGTAGTTGATGTGGCGACCGATCTGGCCTTCGGCCGTCTTGACCACTTCACCGGCCAGATCCACACGGAAAGCCGGCGTGCTCTTGGTGTTGGTCAGGTTGGAGCCGGTCAGGTCGGCCGAGCCGCCCAGCATTTCAGGTACGGCGGCGGTGAAGGCTTCCAGCGCGATCTGGCTGGCCTTGCGGCTGGCCACGGTTTCGGCCTTGGTGTGGGCGGCGACCACGGCGTCAAATGCCACCTGGTTGAAGTTTTTGGGCAGTTCGCCCTTCATGCGGCGCGTGAACTCCTTGGCCAGCTCGGGGAAGGCGGCCTTGTAGGCGGCAAAGCTGGCGTTCCAGGCGGCTTCGCGCTCGGCGCCAGCGGCCTTGGCGTCCCAGTCGGCGTATACCTCTTTGGGGATCTTGAAGGGGTCGTGGCTCCAGCCCAGGGCTTCGCGGGTGAGCTTGATTTCTTCGGTGCCCAGCGGCTCGCCGTGGGCCTTGGCGGTGTTGGCGCGGTTGGGGGAGCCTTTGCCGATGGCGGTCTTGCAGACGATCAGCGTGGGCTTGTCGGCACTGTGTTTGGCGGAGGCGATGGCCTTGGACAGGGCCTCGGCATCGTGGCCGTCCACGGCGTCGATCACGTTCCAGCCGCAGGCGGCAAAGCGCTGGGGCGTGTTGTCGATGAACCAGGGCGCGACCTGGCCGTCGATCGAGATGCCGTTGTCGTCGTACAGGGCGACCAGCTTGTTGAGCTTCCAGGCACCGGCCAGGGCCACGGCCTCGTGGCTGATGCCTTCCATCAGGCAGCCGTCACCCAGGAACACATAGGTGTGGTGGTTGACGATGGCGTGGCCCGGGCGGTTGAACTCGGCGGCCAGCATCTTCTCGGCCAGGGCCATGCCCACGGCGTTGGTGATGCCCTGACCCAGCGGGCCGGTGGTGGTTTCCACGCCGGGGGTCACGCCGACTTCGGGGTGGCCGGCGGTCTTGCTGTGCAGCTGGCGGAAGTTTTTCAGTTCCTCGATCGGCAGCTTGTAGCCCGTCAGGTGCAGCAGCGCATAGATCAGCATCGAGGCGTGGCCGTTGGACAGCACGAAGCGGTCACGGTTGGCCCAATGCGGGTTCTTCGGGTTGTGCTGCAGGTGATCGCCCCACAGCGCCACGGCCATGTCGGCCATGCCCATGGGGGCGCCGGGGTGACCGGAGTTGGCTTGTTGAACGGCGTCCATTGCCAGCGCACGGATCGCGTTGGCCATTTGTTGCTTGTTTGCCATGTAGGGCAGCTCCGGTAAAAATTCGGGAAAACCCCTTATTTTAAAGGCTGGGGCCGCTGCCAGGGCCGTAACCGGAGTTACATCGTTGGGTGATGGTTCATGCCGGCCCGGTCAGTGCCGCGGCCACGCGCTCCCAGGTCTTGCGGATGTGTTCGCCCATGGCCCGGCTCAGCGCCTGACCATCGCGCAGGCGCAGTGCCTGCATCATGTCTTCGTGGTCCTGCATGGCTGCGGCCCAGTTCTGCGGTGAACTGTTGCCGCTGTAGCGCAGGCTGCGCATGCGCTTGCTCAGCATCTCGTGCGTGAGCGAGAGGCTGTCGTTGTCGGCCAGGGCGATCAGCGCATGGTGGATCTGCTGGTTGCGTTCGAAATAGGCGCGGCGGTCGCGTGCCGCGAACAGCCGGGCCATGTCCTCGTGCATGCGCAAGACAGCCTCGATGCGTTCGTCCGTGGCCTGGCAGGCCTTGTGGCCGGCGTATTCCTCCAGCAGGGCAATCACCTCCAGCATGTCGCGCGCGTCCTTGGCGCTGAACTTGCGCACCACGGCCCCGCGCAAAGGCATGAGCTGCACCAGGCCCTCGGCGGTCAGTACTTTCAAGGCCTCGCGGATGGGGGTGCGCGAGACTTTCATCTGCTGTGCCAGCACCATCTCCTGAATCCGCTCGCCTGGTGCCAGGACGCCCTGCACGATCATGTCGCGCAGGCGGTGGGTCACTTCTTCGTGCAGGGACAGGCGTTCAATGGGCGCGGCGGTGTTCATGCGGGACTCGGGAAAACCTGGGCTTGAGGGGTGGGTTGCTGTGGCCTAGGATATCCGTAATTACGGATTATGGATAAAAGAAAGTCGGGTTTTGACATGGAACTTCCGGTTGTTGCGCTCTTTACAGGTGATCCAGCGGGCATTGGCCCGGAACTTGTTGAAAAAATGCTCGGTCAGGGTGCCTGGCGTGAACAAGCCCGCGTCCGCCTGATTGCCCAGCAAGGTGCCTTGCAGGCGCCGGCCGATGTTCCCTGGGAAAACTGGTCAGGCCTGACGGCGCCCGCCTTCGAGCGCGGGCGGGCCGGTGCCGACAACGGGCGGTTCATGTTGCAGGCGCTGGCGCACGGTCTGGCGCTGGTGCAGTCCGGCCAGGCCCAGGCCTTGTGTTTCGCTCCACTCAACAAATCCGCCTTGCGCCAGGGGGGCATGCACCAGGAAGATGAACTGCGCTGGTTTGCCGAGTTTCTTGGGCACCAGGGGGTCTGCGGCGAACTCAATGTGCTGCGCACCCTCTGGACCTCGAGGGTGACATCGCATGTGGCCCTGCGCGAAGTGGCTGAATTGCTCACGCCTGCCAAGGTGGTCGATGCCATCCGCATGATCACGGACGCGCTGCGGCGCTCCGGTGTGGACCAGCCCCGCATTGCCGTGTGCGGTCTCAACCCCCACAACGGCGACAACGGCAACTACGGCGACGAAGAGGGCCGCATCATTGCCCCCGCAGTGGCTCAGGCTGCGGCGCTGGGCTATCCGGCCGATGGCCCGTTTCCGGCAGACACGGCTTTCGTGCGGGCCTTGCGCGAAACGCAGGGCTACGACGGCGTGGTCACCATGTACCACGACCAGGGCCAGATCGCCATGAAGCTCATGGGCTTCGAGCAGGGCGTGACCGTGCACGGCGGCCTGCCCATGCCAATTACCACGCCAGCGCATGGCACGGCCTATGACATCGCGGGCCAGGGCCGTGCCAATCCGCAGGCCATGGCCAACGCGTTTGCGCTGGCCGCCCGCATGGGGGCCTCGCGCCTGCCATCCCCAACCACCTGAACCCAACGAGGAGATGCTCATGAAAATCCGAACCTGGCTGTCCACCCTGCTGCTGTTGCCCGCACTGGCGCTGGCGCAGGCCTACCCAAGCAAGCCGGTGCGCATCATGGTGGGCGCCAACGCGGGCGGTGGCACCGACATCATTGCCAGGATGCTGGCCGAAAAAATGGCCGAAGGCCTCAAGGGCAACTTCGTGGTGGAAAACCGGCCGGGCGCGTCCAACACCATTGCCGCTGACCTGACGGCCAAGGCACAGCCGGACGGGCACACCCTGCTGGTGGCCACCAACACCGGTCAGGCCATTGCCCCGCACCTGCTCAAACTCAATTTCGACCCCCTCAAGGACCTCACACCGGTGGGCCTGGTGGTGACCGTGCCCAATGTGCTGGTGGTGGGCAGCCAGGTCCCGGTCAACTCGGTGGCCGAGCTGGTGACGGCCATGAAGGCCAAGCCCGGTGACTTCAAATATGCTTCATCGGGGGTGGGCAGCACGCAGCACATCGCCGGCGAAGGCTTTGACATGGCCGCCGGAACCAAGAGCCTGCACGTGCCCTACAAAGGCTCCAGTCAGGCCCATCTGGACATCATCGCCGGCAACGTTCAGATCATGTTCGACACCACTTCGTCGGCCATGGGCAACATCAAATCCGGCAAGTTCAAAGCCTTGGCCGTGACCACGCCCAGGCGCAGTGCGGAATTGCCGCAGGTGCCCACCCTGGCGGAGGCAGGCGTCAGCGGTTTCGAAATGAGCACCTGGTATGCCATGTTTGTCACGGGTGGTACCCCGCCCGAGACAGTGCGCCGTCTGCAGGCCGAGCTGCAGCGCGTGCTGCAGTTGCCGGATGTGCAGGCTCGCCTCAAGGGCTTGGGCGGCGAGCCAGGCGGCATGACGCCCGAGCAGTTCGCCGCCTTCAACCAGCGCGAGTTTGAAAGTTTCGGCCAGCTGATCCGGCGCGCTGGCATCAAGCTCGAGTGAGCACGGCAGACCGCCTGTCCATGGCAACATCGGGGTATGGCTGTCTCTGCACTTTTCGATACCGGTACCTGCGCCCAGGCCATGGTGCTGGCCGCTGGCCGTGGCGAGCGCATGCGCCCGCTGACCGACACCACCCCCAAACCTCTGCTGGCCGTGCGCGGCCAGCCGCTCATGCAGTGGCCCATGCAGGCGCTGGCGCGGGGTGGGTTCACCCGGCAGTTGGTCAACACCGCCTGGCTGGGCGAACAGATCCCCGCGCATTTCGGTGAGCGTGTGACCTGGCCCGGTCTGCCCGAGGTGCAGATCGCTTACTCCCACGAGGGCCGCGATTTTGGCCGGGCGCTGGAGACGGCCGGTGGCATCGTGCGCGCCTTGCCTGCGCTCGGCGAGGTGTTCTGGGTGGTGGCCGGCGACGTGTTCGCGCCCGATTTCGTGTTCAGCATGGATGCCGTGCAGCGCTTTGTGGCCAGCGGCCGGCAGGCCCACCTTTGGCTGGTGCCCAACCCGGCGCACAACCCCAAGGGCGACTTTGGCCTGGGCGCAGACGGCAGCGTGCGCAACCTGCCCGTTGGGGACGCGGGGCGGCAATGCACTTTCAGCACCATTGCGCTGTACCGCCGCGGCTTCTTCACCCGTGCCGATGCCCCCGCCCCGGTCGGCAACCCGCAGGGCTTGGCCGTGCCGCTGGCCCCCATGTTGCGTGCTGCCATGGACCGCGGCGAAGTCAGCGGCGAGGTGTACGTCGGCGCCTGGACCGATGTGGGCACGCCCGAGCGGCTGGCGCAGCTCAACGCCTGAGCAGACCTTCTTGCCCAATGCCCTTGTGCCGTTCGTGCGCAGGGGAGCACTCCTACAATGACCCGATGACCGAGACATCCCTTTACGCAGACCGCCGCGCCCGCCTGGCCGCCCAGCTGGGCCCCGGAGGCATCGCCATCATCCCCACAGCACGCGAGCAGCAGCGCAACCGCGACAGCGACTTTCTGTTCCGGCATGACAGCTACTTTCATTACCTGACGGGTTTCACCGAACCACATGCCTGGTTGGTGCTGACCGCCGAGGGCGAGGCCACGTTGTTTTGTCAGCCCAAGGACCTGGAGCGCGAGATCTGGGACGGCATACGCCTGGGGCCCGACGCCGCGCCAGCCGCGCTGGGCGTGCAGCGCGCGCTGCCCGTGACCGAACTGGACGCGCAACTGCCCAAACTGCTGGAAAACCGCAGCACGGTCTGGTTCCCGTTTGCCACCCACGACGGGCTCGAGAGCCGCATCGAAAGCTGGCTCAGGCCGGTGCGCGCCCGTGTGCGCTTTGGCGCGCTGTGTCCGGACCAGCAGCGCGATGTCTGTGCCCTGCTCGACGAGATGCGGCTGGTGAAAGACGCATACGAACTGGATGTGATGCGCCGAGCCTGCGCGATCAGCGCCCGCGCCCACATCCGCGCCATGCAGCGTTCGGCGGCCATGCTGCGCGCCGGGCAGGAGCTGCGCGAGTACCACCTGGATGCCGAACTGCTGCACGAGTTTCGGCAGCAGGGATCGCAGTACCCGGCCTACGGCTCCATCGTGGCCGGGGGGGCGAACGCCTGCATCCTGCACTACCGTGCCGACAAGGCCCTGATCCAGGACGGTGATCTGGTGCTGATCGACGCCGGCTGCGAGCTCGACGGCTATGCCAGCGACATCACCCGCACCTTCCCGGCCAACGGCAAATTCACCGGCCCGCAGCGCGAGTTGTACGAGCTGGTGTTGGCCTCGCAGGACGCGGCGGTGGCCGCCACCCGGCCCGGTGCGCGCTTTGTGGACCCGCACAACGCCACGGTGGCGGTGCTGGCGCAGGGCCTGCTCGACGTGGGCCTGCTCGACAAAAACAAGGTCGGCAGCGTGCAGGATGTGATTGCCAACCGCAGCTATTTCCAGTTCTACATGCACCGCACCGGTCATTGGCTGGGCATGGATGTGCACGACTGCGGCAGCTATGTGGAGCCGTCCGAGCTCGGACAGGTCAGCGAGCGCAAGGACCCGCTCAGTGGCGAACTCATCAAGGACCGCCCCAGCCGCATCCTGCGCGAAGGCATGGTGCTGACCATCGAGCCCGGCCTGTACGTGCGCCCGGGCGAAGGCGTGCCCGAGCACTTCTGGAACATCGGCATCCGCATCGAAGACGACGCGGTGGTCACGACCGACGGCTGCGAACTCATCACCCGCGGTGTACCGGTGGCCCCCGACGAGATCGAAGGGCTGATGCGTGCCTGAACAGCAAGGCCGCATCGTCTCGGTGCAGGTGGGCAGCTCACGCCTGCTGCGCGTGGGCGAACGCACCGTGCGCTCGGCCATTTGCAAGCAGGCGGTCGAAGGTCCGGTGACCGTGGGGCCCCTGGGTCTGGCGGGTGACGAGCAAAACGACCTGAGCGTGCATGGCGGACTGTCCAAGGCGGTGTATGCCTTGCCGCACGTCCATCTGGCCTGGTGGTCGGCGCAGCGCGATGCGGCCGGTGTCTCGATGCTCCATGAACCCTTCGTTCCCGGCCAGCTTGGCGAGAACCTGAGCATTGAGGGCGTGGACGAGCAGGGCGTTTGGATTGGCGACCGTCTGCGCTTCGATGGGGGTGTGGTGCTGCGTGTGACCGAGCCGCGCCAGCCGTGTGCCAAGTTCAATGCCGTGCTCGGCTACGAACGTGCCGGCAGGGAGATGGTGCAGTCTGGCCGCTGTGGCTTTTACATGGCGGTGGAGGTGCCTGGTGCGCTGTGCGCTGGCGAAACCTTCGTGCTGGAACACGGCCCGCGCGAGACGAGCATCGGTCGGGCCCTGCAGCACAAGGCCTTCAAACACCTGCGCTGAGGCCCCGCCGATCTTTGCGCGCAGGTCAAAACCGCTGCCACCTGCTGCGCACTATTACTTAGACGGCCCCCCCAACCCCCCGGCCTACAATGCCCCGACCGGCGTGCGCCACAAGCGGCGCGCCGCCCAGAACAACAGGAGATCCTCATGAGCAACAAGCTCCAGGCCGAAGAAAAACGCGCCATCCTGCGCAAGGCAGCCCTCGAATACCACGAGTTCCCCACCCCCGGCAAGATCGCCATTGCCGCCACCAAGCAGCTGGTCAACCAGCATGATCTGGCGCTGGCCTACTCGCCCGGCGTCGCTGCACCCTGCGAGGAGATCGTCAAGGACCCGGCGGCCGCCTTCAAGTACACCAGCCGTGGCAACCTGGTGGGCGTGGTGACCAACGGCACCGCCGTGCTGGGCCTGGGTGACATTGGCGCGCTTGCCGGCAAGCCGGTCATGGAAGGCAAGGGCGTGCTGTTCAAGAAGTTCTCAGGCATCGACGTGTTCGACATCGAGATCAACGAGAAGGACCCGGACAAGCTGGTCGAGATCATCGCGGCGCTGGAGCCGACTTTTGGCGGCATCAACCTCGAAGACATCAAGGCGCCCGACTGTTTCTACATCGAGCGCAAGCTGCGCGAGCGCATGAAGATTCCGGTCTTCCACGACGACCAGCACGGCACCGCCATTGTGGTCGGCGCGGCCATACTCAACGGCCTCAAAGTCGTGGGCAAGGACCCCAAACAGGTCAAGCTGGTCACTTCCGGTGCCGGTGCTGCGGCGCTGGCCTGTCTGAACCTGTTGGTCAAGCTGGGCATCCCGCGCGAGAACATCTGGGTGACCGATCTGGCCGGTGTGGTCTACGAAGGCCGCACCGAGCTGATGGATGAGGACAAGGCCCAGTTCGCGCAGAAGACCGACCAGCGCAAGCTGGCTGAAGTCATCGATGGCGCGGATGTGTTCCTCGGCCTCTCTGCCGGTGGCGTGCTCAAACCCGAGATGGTGGCGAAGATGGCGGCCAAACCGCTGATCCTGGCGTTGGCCAATCCAAACCCGGAAATCATGCCGGAGGAGGTCAAGGCGGTGCGCGACGACGCCATCATGGCCACCGGCCGCACCGACTACCCCAACCAGGTCAACAACGTCCTGTGCTTCCCCTACATCTTCCGCGGTGCGCTCGACTGTGGCGCGACCACCATCACGCTGGAGATGGAGATCGCTGCGGTGCACGCCATTGCCGAGCTGGCGCAGGCCGAGCAGAGCGAGGTGGTGGCGGCGGCCTATGTGGGCCAGCCGCTGGCTTTCGGCCCGGAATACCTGATTCCCAAGCCCTTCGATCCGCGTCTGATGATGAAGATCGCCCCGGCTGTGGCCAAGGCGGCAGCCGACAGCGGCGTGGCCTCGCGCCCGATCGCCGATCTGGACGCCTACCGCGAACGCCTGCAGGGCTTTGTGTACGCCTCCGGCACCACCATGAAGCCGATTTTCCAGGCCGCCAAGCGTGCGCTGAAGAAACGCGTGGCCTACAGCGAAGGCGAAGAGGAGCGCATCCTGCGCGCCGCGCAGATCGTGGTGGACGAGGGCATCGCCCGTCCCACCCTGATCGGCCGTCCGGCCGTGATCGCCCAGCGCATCGAGAAATTCGGCCTGCGCCTGCAGGAAGGGCTGGACTACGACGTGGTCAACGTCGAGCAGGACGACCGCTACCGTGATTTCTGGCAGACTTACCACCGCATGACCGAGCGCAAGGGCGTGACCGAGTCGATCGCCAAGATCGAAATGCGCCGCCGCCTGTCGCTCATTGGCGCCATGCTGGTTCACAAGGGCGATGCCGATGGCCTGATCTGCGGGACCTGGGGCCACAACACCATGCACCTGACCTACATCGACCAGGTGATCGGCAAGCGTGCCGGGGTGACCACTTTTGCAGCCATGAACGGTCTGATGCTGCCGGGCCGCCAGGTCTTCATCGTTGACACCCACGTCAACTACGACCCCAGCGCCGAACAACTGGCCGAGATCACCGTCATGGCGGCGGAAGAGATGCGCCGTTTTGGCATCGCGCCCAAGGCCGCCTTGCTCAGCCACTCCAACTTTGGCACGTCCAATCAGCCCAGCGCGGTCAAGATGCGCCAGGTGCTGGAGTTGCTCCAGCGCACGGCGCCCTGGCTCGAGGTCGATGGTGAAATGCACGGCGACGTGGCGCTGGACGCCGCAGCGCGCCAGACCATCATGCCGCACAGTGCCCTGTCGGGCAGCGCCAACCTGCTGGTCATGCCCAACATCGACGCTGCCAACATTGCCTACAACCTGCTGAAAACGGCAGCAGGTGGCAATATTGCGATTGGCCCGGTGCTGCTGGGCGCCGCCAAGCCGGTCCACATCCTGACCCCGAGCACCACCGTGCGCCGCATCGTCAACATGACGGCCCTGACCGTGGCCGACGCCAACGCGCACCGCTGAGTCCGCCTCGCTGTCTCCTGCCCCGCAGGGAGACGGGGACAGCAGGCGCTCACTTAGCAGCCGCTTAAAACCGCCCAGAACTGCCTGATTTTCAGGCAGGCTATTGCTTTTTTTTGTGCAATGCATCACACTTGCGCCCCTGAGTGTTCGGGTTAACCCGGTGCTCTTGAAAGGTGTTTCGTGGTGGCTCGACTTGCCGTGCATTCCGGGCGCTGGGCGCTTGCAGTTCTGGGACTGGTATCGTTGATATGCACCAATGTGGTGCATTCCAGATCAGAGCCCGACAGCCCGGACCGGTCCGTCATTGCGCTGACCGCATTGCCTCCAGAGGGTCAGCAGACCTACCGACTCATCCACCAAGGTGGTCCTTTTCCTTATGAAAAGGATGGGTCGGTTTTTGGCAACCGGGAGCGGCAACTGCCCAGGCAGGCCCGTGGCTATTACCGCGAATACACCGTCAAGACCCCCGGCGCGCGAGATCGCGGCGCCCGACGCATTGTGTGTGGTGGCGAGGCGCCCCGGCAACCCGAAGCCTGCTACTACACCGCCGACCATTACGCGAGCTTTCGCGTGATCGTCCCGCAAAAGAATTGATTTTGATTGTCAGGAAGACCTAAAAATGGAAACCGTGCAGCGGACACAACAGGACATGCCCCTCAAGGGCGTTCGTACCAACATCGTGCAGTCGATCCGCGCCCACCGCGTCAGCGATCTGCAGGAAGCCGCCCAGAAACTGGGCCACCACTTCCTGTACGCCACTTTGGGCGATGCCCAGAGCAAGCAGGACGTGCTGGACATGATCGGCGCCCAGTTCACGCTGCCCACCCACTTTGGCAAGAACTTCGACGCCCTGTACGACTGCATGACCGATCCGCTGCACAAGTCGGGCCCGCAGCCGGGCTTCATCGTGGTGCTCGAACAGATTCCCACCAACGTCAAGTTCGACAAGGAAGCGCGCGAGCAGCTGCTGGACATCTTCCGCGACACCGCTGATTACTGGGCCGACCGCAAGGTGCCGTTCCGCTGCTTCTACTCTTTTGCCGTGGCGCGTTCGGCCCAGGCCGGCCAGGCCCGCGCGGCCGAGGCTGAAGGCACGGAAGCCGACATCGAAGAAGGCGAGAAGATGCCGACCGACAAGCTGGTGGATGTGTCGCCGTTGGCCCTGCGCATGAGCAGCCCCTTCAACGCTGGGTACTGGCTGGCTGCAGCCTGATTCAGCTTCTGTGCCAAAACAAAGCCCCGCACTGCGGGGCTTTGTTTTGGGCAAGCCGCTTCAGACCTGCTGGGCCAGCGCCACGTATTCGGCCACCGGCACCTCCTCGGCGCGGCGCTGCACATCGAAAGTACCGGCAAAGCTTTTTTCATCGAGCCACTTGCCCAGGGTATGCCGCAGCAGCTTGCGGCGCTGGCTGAAAGCCACCTGCACCAGGTTCTCCAGCACGGCGCGGTCCAGCGGGGCAGGGCTGGTGTGCGGCACCATGCGCACGACAGCGCTGTCCACGCGCGGTGGGGGGTCAAAGCATTCAGGTGGCACGAACAGCACGTTGTCCATCGCATAGCGCCACTGCAGCATGACCGACAGGCGGCCATAGTCGGCGGTGGCGGGCCGGGCCACCATGCGGTCGATCACCTCTTTTTGCAGCATGAAGTGCTGGTCCTCGATGGCGTCGACGTGGTCGAGCAGGTGAAACAGGATCGGGCTGGAGATGTTGTAGGGCAGGTTGCCCACCACCCGCAGTTTGTGTGCACTGCCGGCCGGCACGATCTCGCGCGCCAGCGCGCTGAAGTCGACCTTGAGCACGTCGGACTCGACCACGCGCAGTTGCGGGTGCTCGCGCAGGCGGCGCGCCAGGTCGCGGTCAAGCTCGATCACCGTCAGTTGCCCCAGACGCTCGACCAGCGGCTGGGTCAGCGCCGCCAGTCCGGGTCCGATTTCGACCATGGTCTGGCCAGGCGCGGGTACGATCTCGCGCACGATGGCGTCAATGATGGCGCTGTCCGACAGAAAGTGCTGGCCGAAGCGCTTGCGGGCGATGTGTTTCATGGCCTGCGCCCGACGGCAGGCTGCACTTCGGGTGGCTCGCGCATTTCGACATAGGCGCGTCCACGCACCTCTTCGACCCAGCGTTCGTAAGCCTCGTCCAGGCGCTGTTCCCGCAGGGCTGCGCGGGCCATGTCACGCTGTTCCTTTTCGGGCACAGCCACGCGCCTGCGTTCGGTCACCTCCATGATGTGCACCCCGAAGCGCGACACCAGCGGATCACTCAGTTGTCCCGGTTGCAGGCGGTTCATCACCTCTTCGAATTCGGGCACGAACTGCCCGGGTCCTACCCAGCCCAGATCGCCCCCCTGGGCGGCACTGCCATCCTGCGACTGATCACGCGCGGCCTGCGCGAAGGAGACGCGCCCGGAGAGGATCTGCCTGCGCAGTTCCTGCAGGCGGGCCACGGCTTCATCGCGCGAGAGCTGGGCCGTGGGCCGCAGCAGGATGTGCCGTGCGCGGGTCTGCACCACGCTCATGACCGCACTGGGCTGGCGCCGCTCGAGCAGCTTGAGGATGTGAAAACCGGCGCCCGAGCGGACGGGCCCCGCGATGCCTTGTGGAGCGAGCGAACGCACGGCTTCCACAAACAGCTCGGGGTAACGGTCGGCGGAACGCAAGCCCATCTCGCCGCCATTGGCGCCCTTGTCCAAGGCTTGCGAATGGGCTTTGGCCAGTTGGGCGAAATCCTGGCCGCTGCGGGCGCGGCGCGCGATGTCCTGAGCCTTGTCTTCCAGAGCCTTGAGCTCGGAGGGAGAGCTGTTTTCAGGCACGGCGATCAGGATCATGGCGATGTTGAGGTCGGGCGAGGCATCCTGACTGCCCTGGCCTTGTTCCCGGATGAACTGGTCGATGTCGGTTTCGCTGATGCGGATGCGTGCGTCCACCTCGCGTTCGCGCAGGCGCGAAAGGGTCAGTTGGTTGCGCAGTTGCTGGCGGAAGCTGGCCACACTCATGCCTTGCTCGGCCAGCCGCTGGTGGAAGGCTTCACGGCTGAGCTGGTTGTTGGCAGCGACACTGGCCTCGGAC
>Ga0255160_1000059_pt1 | contig 39259 bp, 52 predicted proteins | sample Atl_Colum_RepB_8_2_FD_186010 | JGI IMG/M metagenome (GOLD analysis project Ga0255160, IMG submission 186010) | Freshwater microbial communities from Altamaha River, Georgia, United States - Atl_Colum_RepB_8h | ecosystem: Environmental > Aquatic > Freshwater > River | place: USA: Georgia... | reverse complement strand
CCACGAGCCCCCTGGCCACCTCTGGCGCACCTGTCATCCATGCAGGTACGCGGACACCTAGGACGCCTTGGGGTGACTGGGTTCTGCGCTGTCCAGCGTCCACCCCAGGCCTGTCCAAGCCCCCACCCTGGACACGCAAACCCCGCGTGGACCCCCTATGGGGGGTGACGACGACGTCCGCACTATGCGTAAGCCCTTCAGATTTTCCGAACAAAAAGTTGGTTGACCTGAAAGCCCCTGAGATTTTCGGGATAAAAAGTTGGTTGAGGGGGAGTTAGCCAGGGTTGAACCCAGTTGTGATGGGGGTTTTGGGGGTTTCCAATATGGTGTACTGAGGTGAACCCTGGTGAGACCTGGGAGGTTTGAACAGGGTGGGTCTCAGGCGTGTATGGGGAAATGGTGGATGGATTGGCTGTTGGTTTTGGCTAGCGGCGATCTAGCCGCCTACCTGGAGAACCAAGGGGAACTGTGGTTGGAAGGGTCTATGGGCTCGCGGCTACGCCGCTACGCGGTTCAGTGTCACCGGGCAGCAGGGGCTGCCCTATGGGCTGATGGTCGCCTTTATTGAGATATAGAGAGATTTCTCAAACGGCCCTGCCGTTGGAAGGGAAGTACTACCCCGAGGGTAAAGGCCGGCTACACTCGGCCATGTGAAACCCCTTCTCCCCACTAGGCCGGCCAGGACCAGGTGGGGAGTTTGAGATTGGGGCCGTCAGTCAGGAGCTGACCAATGAAGTCTAAATGGGACGACGAGTCCAAGTTCGTGAAGACCCACATGCTGGAAATGGACCGGTGCATCGACCTGGTGGGCGAGCGTCGGTTGGAGCTACGGGACATGGCTGTCCTGTGGGCGTTGATGGCCTACGCCAGCTGGCGGACGGGCAAGATCACGGTCACGGTGGAGAAGCTGGCTCAGCGGTTGCGGATGCAGCAGCCGCATGTCATCAGCAGCCTCACAAGGCTCAGGAAGGAGCTTCTGTTGACCAAAGGGAAAGATCCCCACAACGGGACCGACTTCTACCTTCTGAACCCTGCCCTGGTGTCCGTAGGGCCTGTAGCGACCAAGGGGCGGATGAACCGTGTGTTCAGCGAATCTCTTGAATGAGCAAGCCCTACACTGTTGACGGTGCCTGTGGTGGGTGCCTATCTGGAGGGATAAGGCTTGTCCTTTTCCTCCTCAGTACTGACAGCTGACGTCGTCATGGCTAAGCGAAGCAACGACATCAATGACCAACTGGCTGATCTCCACATGGGATTGGCTTTGCTGTTGAAGGAGAAACTGCAAGACGGCACCATCAGCAGCTCCGAGTTATCCGTCCTGCGGCAGTTCCTCAAGGACAACAACATCAGTGCTCAGCCAGTGGAAGGCACACCGTTTGGTGATTTGGTGTCTGCACTGCCTGATCTCGATAAGGTCGTACAGATGCCCCGTCGTCGGGTTGCTTGATGGCTGTCCAACGGGCAACCACATGGCATGACCTTCCAGAGCCCTACTGCTCTGATTTCAGATATTTCCTCTGTGTCGTCTGGAAGCACCTAGCACTTCCTGACCCCACACCAATCCAGCTGGACATTGCTGAGTACATGCAGCACGGCCCAAAGCGCCGCATCATCCAGGGCTATCGAGGTGTTGGTAAGTCATGGATGGCCGCGGCCTTTGTCCTATGGCGCCTACGGCTAGACCCTCAGCAGAAGATCATGGTCAACTCCGCCTCTGGGGCGGAAGCCAAGAACTTCACCACCTTCTGTCTGCAGTTGATCCGCGATATGCAGATCCTGCATTGCTTGGAACCACAACGGGAAGAGCAGCGCTCTGCCGTTCATGCCTTTGACGTACGACCCGCCAAGCCAGACAAGAGCCCATCAGTCAAATCGGTGGGCATTTTTGGTCAGATCACTGGCTCTCGTGCGGACCTGATCATCCCGGATGACATCGAAACACCGACGACGTCGTGGTCCGTCTCCATGCGAGAGAAGCTGCTATCAGCTGTTGGTGAATACAACGCCATCCTCAAGCCCGGTGGTGAGGTCATGTACCTCGGTACACCGCAAACCGAGGAGTCCATCTACAACAAGCTGCTCCATAAGGGCTTCTCATCCCGTATCTGGCCTGCTCGTTACCCCGACAAGCCGGAGAAGTACGGAGACCTGCTGGCGCCTGTCGTCCAAGAAGGCTGCATTGATCTCAAAGGGAAACCCGTTGACCCCGGTCGTTTCTCTGAAATGGACCTGCTGGAACGGGAAGTCAGCTACGGACGTTCCGCTTTTGCACTGCAGTTCCAACTAGACACCAGCCTGTCGGACCTTGAACGGTTCCCGCTGCGTCTATCTGACCTCATGGTCATGGAGGTCGCAGACCATGCCCCCGAAAAGCTGGTGTGGTCGTCCGGTGCCGAATACCGCATCACGGACCTACCGGCAGTTGGCTTCTCCGGTGACTACTACCACCGCCCTGCCTTCATGCACGGCGATTGGCTGCCCTTCCAAGGCTGCGTCATGTTCATTGACCCCTCCGGTCGTGGCGCTGACGAGACCGCCTATGCCGTTGTTGCCCATCTCAATGGCAACCTGTTCCTCCTGGAGGTCGGTGCCTTCCGCCAGGGCTACACCGATCCAGTCCTTGAAGGCCTAGCAGCCGCGGCCAAACGCCATAAGGTCAACCTCATCCTTCTGGAGGACCAGTTCGGTCAAGGGATGCTGGAGGCCTTGCTCAAGCCATACCTCCGCGTTCAGCACCCCTGCACGGTGGAGGCCGTCCGCTCCAATATGCAGAAGGAACGGCGGATCATCTCAGCCCTAGAGCCGGTCCTGAACCAGCATCGACTGATTGTCAACCGCTCCGTCGTTGAAAACGACAGCCGTGGTCGTGATGATGACTCCGCTGAGGTCAAACTCAGCTATCAGCTGTTTCATCAGCTGACCCACATCACCGTCGACAAGAACTGCCTGCAGCACGACGACCGTCTTGATGCAGTCGCAGGTGCCATCCAGTACTGGAACGAATCCCTCGCCATTGATGAAGACCGTGCCATCGCAGAACGCAAGTCAGAACTCTGGGATCTGGAATTGGAAGCCTTTATGGGAAATCTTGATGGGGCTCTTGATGCGCAGTTTCTTGGGGTTGCTTTGGCGGACCTCCCCAAAACCAATGGCAAAACAAGCTGGATCCCTCAACGATCCACCAGTAAGGCCTAGAGCATGGGTCATCCGCCTGCCTGGTCTCTTCGTCGGACCAGGTGGCAAAAAGATCTCCGGGTCATTCCAGACCGTTGTCATGGCGCAGTCCGAAGACATGGCCTGGGAAATCGCCATCAACTGCGATGTCTGGGAGCAACTGCCCTTTGACATCAAGAACATTCAGATCTTCCCCAAGGAGCCCCTGAGCCATGGCGTTGATACGACTCGCTGACGCTGCCAAGCACTTCAAAGGCCTCAGCCATCAGCTGGCTGCATGGAATGCCCTCCAAGAAACACTGACCCCCCAACAGCTGCAGGACTTCGCGGAGCTGTATCGCGCTGATCCGCCCCTCAAGACCCCCAATCTCCAACCACAATCCCCCTTCTCCCTCAAGCTCACCCCCAACATCACCTACGGCGAGCTGGCTTTGCAGTCGGAGGCGCGGCGTTTCGCCGCTCAACACCAATGCAACACGGCCTTGGTCCTTTGCCAGTTCGTCCAAAAGGCCCGTGATCACTTCGGCAAGCCAGCCATCATCACATCCGCCTACCGCCCACCCAAGATCAATGCACAGGTCGGTGGCGCATCACGCTCTGAGCACCTCTACGACGCTCCCGATACCGGTGCCATTGACTTCTACCTAGACGGCATGTCCGTCAAGGAACTGCAGAACTGGGCTGATGACCACTGGCCCTATTCCCTGGGCTATGGCGCACCCAAGGGCTTCATCCACATCGGCATGCGCCCTGGTCGACCACGGGTACGCTGGGATTACTGAGGGTTCGCTATGCCTAGCCCACGCGACGGCCTCTACATCAACATCCACCGCAAGCGGGAACGCATCAAGGCCGGCTCCGGTGAACGCATGCGCTCCCCTGGCGAGAAAGGCGCCCCTACTGCCAAGGCTTTTAAGGAATCAGCCAAGACCGCCAAGAAGAAATAGCCATGTCCATCCCTGATGAAGACCTATGGCCACCTCTTGACGAAGCCCTGATCAAAAAATTGGACGATTTGATCCCGGAAAAGTGCCCTGGGGTTGATGACTCTGACCGTGAGATCTGGATGTACGTCGGCCAAAGGCAAGTGGTGCGCTTACTCCGCTCCGTTTATCTTGAGCAGCAAGAGGAGATTTGACCCATGTGTGGTGGTGGTGGGCAACGGCAGGCCGCTCAGCAGGCCGAAGACGCCAGACGGCGTCAAGAGCAAATGGCGCGGCAGCAAGAAGAGCAGCAGCGTCAGCAGTTTGAACAGCAGATGGCCCTGCAACGCCAGGCCGCTGCTGAGCAAAGGGCTATTGCCACAGCTCCTCCCCCGCCTGCCCCTGAAAAGGTGGCGATTTCAGCTGCCCCTGCCATTGAAACCGGCTCCGATCTCGGCATTCCAATGCGTATTGGCATGGGTCGCCGCAAGCTGCGCACTGATGTCGCAGGTGGCACCGGTGGTCTGAGCATTCCTGCCGCTTAATCCAGTGGACCTCAACCTGACCGGCAGCGTTGACCGTCAACGCCAGCCCTACAACGAAGAAGAAGTTGGAACGGCTGCTGCCCGCTACCAACAGCTGGTTGGGAACCGTGATTCCTTCCTGGATCGCGCTCGGGATTGCAGCAAGGTCACCATTCCTGGCCTGATCCCTGACGCTGGCGGCACTGATCGCGGTCGCCTCAAGACTCCCTATCAATCCCTTGGCGCCAGAGGCGTCAATTACCTGGCCAGCAAGCTGCTGATCAGCTTGTTCCCGCCTAACTCCAGCTTCTTCAAGCTGGAAATCGACGACCTCGCACTGCGTGTTGCAGAGGCTGGGCCTGAAATCAAAACAGAACTGGACACTGCCCTCGTTCAAGTGGAACGGGCAGTCATGTCCGTCTTTGAAACCGCAGGTGGTCGTGCCGCCATGCACGAAGCCTTCAAGCACCTGCTGGTTGGCGGCAATGTCCTCCTCTACATCGGTGAGGAAGGCCTGCGCGTCATCCACTTCAACCAGTTCGTCGCTTGTCGGGATCCCATGGGGAACCTGACCGAAATCATCATTGAGGAAGAGGTCTACCCCGACGCTCTGCCGCCTGGCCTCTACGCGGAGCTGGACGAAGAGGAAGATGCTGCTGAGTACAACACCGGTCGCAGTGCAGCCAAGACCGTCAAGATCTACACCCGCGTTGAGTTTGAACAGGGCAAATGCCATTGGTGGCAGGAAGCCCGCAACAAGGAGATCCCTGGCTCCCACGGCATGTGCGACCAGGACGCCTCACCCTTCATCCCGCTGCGCTTTAACCGCGTAGACGGTGAGGAGTATGGCCGCTCCTACATCGAGGAGTACTACGGCGATCTGCTTGCTCTGGAGTCGCTGTATCAGTCAGTGCTGGAAGGCGCTGCTGCCGCGGCCAAGATCCTGTTCCTGGTCAACCCCAATGGCACTACCAGGCCCCGCACCCTGGCCAATGCCCCCAATGGCGCCATCGTTCAAGGCAATGCGGCTGATGTCTCCGTCATCCAGAGCCAGAAGAGCCAGGATCTGAGCATTGCGCAGAACACCATCGACCGCATCGAAGGTCGACTGCAGTTCGCCTTCCTGCTCAACACCGCCATCCAGCGCCCTGGGGAACGAGTGACCGCGGAAGAGATCCGCTACATGTCACAGGAGCTGGAAGCCGGCATCGGGGGCCTGTACTCCATCCTCACCCAGGAGCTACAGCTGCCTTTGGTGCGGCGCCTGATGCATATTCTCCGCCGTCAACGCAAACTCTCACCATTCCCTAAGGGGCAAAACGGCCAGCCACTGGTAAATCCCAAGCCTGTCACCGGTCTTGAGGCCATTGGCCGCGGTGATGACCGCAACAAGCTGGTCCAATTCATCACCACCGCCACCCAAACGCTGGGCCCCGAGATCGCACAGCGCTACTTGAACCTGGATGAGGCTCTCCGCAGGCTGGCAGCAGCTGAATCTATTGACACCACTAACTTGGTGAAGACTCCTGATCAACTTGACCAGGAAAATCAAGACGCGCAGAACATGCGTCAGCAGGATCTGCAGCGTGAATTGATCATGACCGGCCTCAAGTCCCCTGCTTTGGGACAGGTGGCCGCTAACTACACCCAACCAGGAGCCCCTTATGGCCCGCAGTACCCAGAAGGAAGCGACCCCAGCGCCCCAGGAGCCGTCCCCAACGCCCTCCCAGAAGCCCAGTCAGAACCCGGTCTCCCTGCAGGGCCCACCGGCTGACGTCCCTCAGTACGGCCCCACTGAAGAAATCATCATCGGCAAGGTTGAACCCAAGCCAGTAGTAGAGCCGGGTCCTGCACCTGTTGTCGTCATCGACGATGACGGCTCTATCACCATCCAGTAACTCACCACATGCCAGAACCAGTCACTTTTGCTGGCACAGAGACTCCCGCTCTGTCGCCTGAAAATGAACAGATGCTGGATGCCCTGAACAATCAGGGCAATACCAGTGAAACCGACGACCAGCAGCTGCTTGCTGGCAAGTACAAGTCCGTCGAGGAACTTGAGAAGGCCTACCAGGAGGCGCAGCGCAAGCTGAGCCAACGCGGTACGGCGGATGAGGACCAGGGAGAGGCTGAGGAAGCCGATGACTCCGAGGAGGAGAAACCTGAGTCCGCTAGTGCCAAGGAGATCTACGGCGACTTCATCGGTTCACGCCTTGAAGAAGCCGAAATCGACTTCGGCGCCATGAATACCCGCTGGCAAGAGACCGGCCAGCTGGCAGATGACGACTACGACCAGCTTGAAGAGGCTGGTTTCACCAGGGACATGGTCGATGCCTACCTCTCTGGCCTGCAATACAAGGCTGTTCAGGACACTGCCCTGACGGTCAAGGAGATCTCTGATCTCAAGCAGGAGTACGGCGGCGAAAAGGGCTACAGCGACATGCTGCAGTGGGCTGCTGACAACCTCAGCGATGAGGAGATCAAAGGCTTCAACGAGATCGTCACCGGCAGCAGCACCATGTCTGCTGTACGGATGGCAGTCTCTGGCCTGTACGCCAAGTACACCGCCAAAGCTGGCGTCGAACCCAAGCTGATTGGCGGCAAGGCTCCCAGGGCCAGCAGCGACAAGTTTGAGTCCACCGCTCAGCTGGTCGAAGCCATGAAGGATCCCCGCTATGCGACAGATCCTGCATATAGACGGAAGATTGAGGACAAACTGTCCCGCTCTTCTATCTTTTGATCGAGGAGATGAGAGGAAGACCTTGAGCCCCGGCAACGGGGCTCTTTTTGTTGCCTTGTTGTGTGCTTACACTTCCAGTACCTAGACCCGCTCACGGAAGCGACGGCCCTCTGCGGAGGACACCCAGAGTGAAAGGGAGAAGGAGTCGGGTAACAACCCAATTCTTCTAGGAGTACAGCAATGGCTGCCCCTAATTTTGACGCTTCACGTCTTGGCTTAGTCAATAACGCCGGCGGTGGTTCCTGGGCAGGCGATAACGCCCTGTTCCTCCAGGTCTACGGCGGCGAGGTCCTGACCGCTTTCCGTAAGGCGACGGTGTTCGAGAGCCTGCACAAGGTTCGCACCATCTCCTCCGGCAAGAGCGCCAGCTTCCCGATCATCGGCCTCAATAGCGCTGCTTATCACACCCCCGGCACCATGCTGACCGGGACCCAGGTGAAGCACGCTGAAGCCGTCATCAAGATCGACGACAAGCTGGTGTCTCAGGCTTTCCTGGCTGACATCGACGAAGCCAAGAATCACTACGACGTCCGCTCTCAGTACACCACTGAGATGGGCAACGCTCTGGCCTACAAGTTCGACCAGAACGTCGCTGCTCAGATCGCTAAGGCGGCTCGTACTGCGACCCACTTCAACACCGACCTGCCCGGCGGTACTCGCATCAAGATCGTGGCTGCTTCCAAGTCCGCGATCACTGGCGCTCAGCTGGCTACTGCGCTCTTCTCTGCAGCGCAGAAGATGGACGAGAACAACCTCCCCGAGGGTGATCGTTACTGCTGCCTGGCTCCGGCTGAGTACTACAAGCTGGTGCAGACCACTGATGTGATCAACCGCGACTGGGGCGGCCAAGGCGCTTACGCCGACGGCACCGTCCTGCGTGTCGCTGGCATCCAGATCATCAAGTCGAACCACCTTCCCACCACCAACCGCTCTGCGGCTTCTGGTGAGAACAACGACTACAGCGCTGACTTCACCAAGTCCGTCGCTCTGGTCTGGAATCCGATGTCTGTCGGTACGGTGAAGCTGATGGATCTGCGCACCGAAATGACCGGCTCCGACGTCCACGCCCTGTGGCAAGGCACCTTCATGGTTGCTTCCATGGCGCTGGGTACATCGGTGCTGCGTCCCGACTGCGCAATCGAGATCTACACCGATGTGAGCTGATCACTCACCTGGGGGCCCTTCGGGGCCCCTTCCCCTTTATCGAGTTGACCGATGGCCTTAGCTCGCACCACCTACCTGGAAGCGATCAACCGCGTCCTCCAGATGATGGGCGAGGCGCCCGTCAACAGTCTTGCTGGGCAATACGGCCTCGCTCAGCAGGCCGAAGAAATGCTCAAAGACATCAGCCGCAAAGTGCAAAGCGACGGCTGGTCCTTCAACACTGACTACGAGCGGGACATGACCCCAGACGCCGCCACCAAGGAAGTGGCCGTGGGTCCCAATGTCAGCCGTGTTGTCGTCGATCCGTATAACTACCCATCGCTGGATGTGGTGCAGCGCGGCGCCAAGCTCTACGACCGCCGCGCCAATACCTACCAGTTCACCCAGCCCTTCAAGGCTGATGTGACCTACATGCTGGAGTGGGACGAACTGCCTGAGCACGCCCGCCAGTACATCGCCGTCAAGGCCGGCAGGCATTTGCAGGAATCAATCCTGGGCAGTGCAGACCTGAGCAAAATCAACATCACTGCAGAAGCAGAGGCGCGGGCGCTGTTCCTGGAGGAAGAGGCCTACGTCAGCCAGAACAACATGCTGCGTGGCAATCCGAACCACACCTCTGTATTCATGACCTATATGCCCAGCCGGGCCCTGCAGCGTTGAGCCATGCCTCTTGTCAGCAGCTCCATCCCCAACCTGATCAATGGGGTCAGTCAGCAGCCGGCTGCTTTGCGCCTGGCTTCTCAGGCTGAGCAGGTCGTCAACTGCATGCCTTCCCCGGTGGAAGGCCTGAAGAAGCGTCCTCCCAGCTACAACATCGGCAAGCTGTTCTCCGGGACTGCTGGCACTGGCCGGCCTTTCACGACCATCGTCGACCGTGACGGCACCATCCAGTACCTGGTGCTGATCCTGGATAACGACATCAAGGTCTTTGGGATGGACGGCAGCGTCAAGACCGTTGCCAAGCCTGATGGCACCGGCTACCTGGACATCACTGGTGAACCAAGCACCGTGTTCCGTGTGGCATCGGTGGCTGACTACACCTTCATCGTCAACCGCGAAAAGACGGTGGCGATGCTGACGGGTGGCGGCGATTTGTCCCCTACCTGGGGCACCAAGTCAATGGTGTTCATAAAGGCCGCTGATTACTCAACGACCTACACCATCACGGTCAACAGCACCAGCGTCACCTACACCACTGCCAATGCCGGTGGCTCTGTCCCGAGCGTTGTTGAAGTTGCCACCAACCTGAAGAACAGCCTCTCCGCAGCCCTTGGCGCTGGCTGGACCATCACGAGCTACGAGAGCAACGTGATGATCACCAAGAACGACGGCACTGACTACACCTTGTCGACCATTGATAGCCGTAGCGGCGAGATGATCGTTGCTCTCAAGGGCGTCGCTGATTCGCTTTCCGACCTGCCGACCAGGGCGGAGCATGGCTTCATCATCAAGATCCAGGGCTCTGCTGCCACCAGGCTGGATGACTACTACGTCAAGTTTGAAACCAACGCAGGCAGCGGCACCGGCCATGGCGTATGGCGGGAGACCGTTGCCCCAGGTATCGCCTACAAGTTCGACCCGACCACCATGCCTCATGTGCTGGTGCGGGAAAGCAATGGCACCTTCACTTTCAAGAAGTTCGATTGGTCTGCTCGCGTAGCAGGTGACGCCGACACTGCTCCCAACCCCAGCTTTGTTGGCAGCACCATCCAGAACGTCAATCTGTTCCGCAACCGCCTGTGCCTACTGGCGGATGAGAACGTCATCCTGTCTGCAGCTGACAGCTACGACCGGTTCTGGCCGGAAACCGTACAGACCATCGTCGACAGCGACCCGATTGACCTGACGACCGGTGGCCGGGAGATCAACTTCTTGATCAGCAGCCTGGCTTTTGCCAATGTCCTGCTGCTTTTCAGCCGTCATGGTCAGTTCCGTTTGGACAGCGGCACCAGTACCGGCATCGCCCTGACGCCCAAGAGCGCAACGATCACGCCGGTGACATCCTTTGAGATGGTCGATTCCGTCGATCCGGTGGGCGTTGGCCGGACGATTTACTTCTCCGTCCCCAAGGGCGACTTCACCGGCCTGCGGGAGTTCTTCCTGCCTGACGCCAGCGGCCCAGTGCCGATCTCCGAGGAAGTGACGTCGTCGGTGCCACGGTTCGTGCCGAAGAACCTTTGCACCTTGGTGGCGACCACGTCGGAAGAGACGATCCTGGCCATCAGCAAAGACCAGCCCAAGCGGGTCTACCTCTATAAGTTCTTCTTCCAGGACGACACCAAGCTGCAATCCGCTTGGTCCTACTGGGAAGCCAAGGGTGATAAGACGATCCTTGGCGCCGACATGATCGACAGCGACCTGTACCTGATCGTTGAGTACAGCGATGGGGTCTACCTGGAGAAGGTGATCCTCCGCCCCGAGAACGTGGACAGCGGCACTGGCATTGAGGTGCTGCTGGATCGCAAGACCACTGAGGCCAGCTGCTCCGTAGCCCTCACCAACCCAGCCGGCCTGGACGTCCAAAGCACCATCACCCTGCCGTACCCCATTGCAGCCAACAGCTCGATGGTGGTGGTCGGTCGCTTCTTTGCTGGCAACACCATCCAGCACGGCCAGGTCATCGTGCCGATCAGTCAAACCTTGACCGGTGGAGCTGGTGGCAATGGCACCCTGGTAGTCCGCGGCAATCTCACCAACGCCAAGTTCTACGTCGGTGAGCTGTACGACATGCTCTATGAGTTCAGCACTCAGTACATCAAGGAGCAGCCGCCTGGTGGTGGCATTGCAGTGGTTGGCGGCCCGCGCCTGCAACTGCGGACCTGGACGATGATCTTCGACCAGTCCTCGCACTTTGAAATCAAGGTCACCCCTAAAGGGCGTTCAACCTTCACCTATCCCTATAACGGCATCCACCCCGGTGACGGGGACCTGCTTGGGGCCATCAATGTTGCGACCAGCAAGTTCCGCGTTCCAGTGATGACGCAGAACATTGACGCCAAGATTCAGATTGCAAATGGCAGCGCCTTACCCTGCAGACTGCAGTCAGCGGAATGGGAAGGGTGGTATCACTCCAGAGCCGGTCGCATGTGACGAGCTACTGCCGGCGCTCTGACATTAAGGACGTCCGCCCTGTCGCGTTCAACATGCGGCAGGAGGACGTTTCGGAAGTTATGGCCGGTTGCGGGCAGACACCTACTGATGCACTGCTGTTCTGTTATTTCAAGAGCCGTCCTTGCATGACAATCGTTGGCAGAAGCGGCAACCCAATCGCCATGTGGGGCGTAGTTGATCAAGGCGACCGGCTGGGCAGGGTCTGGATGCTGGCCACAGATGAACTGGTAGACGACAAGCCAAATAGCATTCAGTTCCTACGGCAGGCCAGGACCTGGCTCGCTCGGGTCATGGGGGACTATGACGTCCTCTTCAATTACGTCGATGCCCGCAACGTCGTTCATGTCAAATGGCTTCAGTGGATGGGCTTTACCTTCATCGCAAAGCATTCAAACTATGGGCATGAGGGCCTGACGTTTCTGGAGTTTGTGAGGATGAGCCATGTGTGAACCCGTCTCGATCACTCTTGGTGTCCTGACGGCTGGCCTTGGCATTGCACAGAGCGTTGCGTCCTATCAGCAGGCCCAGGCAAACGTCACGACCGCCAATGCGCAGGCGCAGCAGAGCTATCAGTTCCAGCAGATGCAGGCGGGATCAGCCCGCTCCTTTGAAAAGCTGAAGGCTCAGCAGCAGTCCGCGATCATGGAACAGAACCGGTTCTTGGCGGACCGGGCCTATGAGAACGACATCTCACAGCTCAACCTGCGGCTACTGCAGGAGCAGGAAGCCGCTGCACAGAAGCAACGGGAAGCGGGGCTTGCCGCCCAAAGGGGCATGGGCGAGATCAGGGCAACTGGCCGCTTGGGCGCCACGGTTGACAACCTGATCGCGGACTACTACAGGCAGCAGGCGGTCTTTGATTACGCCACTGAGCGCAACCTGGCCTTCACCACAGCGCAAACGCAGCAACAGAAGATGGGTGCTGCGGCGCAGCGTGGCAGCAGGTTGGCCAGTCAGCAGCCGTATCTGGAGCAGCCGGTCATTGATCCGATTGAACCGATTTACCAGGCGGCGCCAAGCGCAACGCCGTACATCCTTCAAGGTGCATCCGCTGTTCTCAGTGGTGTCAGCACTGGCCTCAGCACTGCTGGATCCATCGGCAAGCTCAAGGCGGCTCAACCGCCCAAGGTGGATTCGTTCGACCAAATGCTCAAAGGCGTCAAACAGTACGGGGGTTAAGCCATGGCACGTCTTTCTACCGGTCAGACCTTTGGCGAAACTGACCGCGCTACGCCGGCACGGCTCATGGGTGCCGCTGAGCAGATGGCCACTCCCGGCATCTTGGCTCAGGCGACGATTAACCAGCCTGGCCTTCAGCCGCAGGCGGCGCCGGTAGAGCTGTTCCAGCAGACCGGTGCCCCGACTGTTGGTGGCGCACCGCGGATGTTCGCTCCGCCTGAACTACCTGCCGCCAATCAGGACATGGCAAACCTGGCCAAGGCACTGGGTAGCTTCAACCCAGTCCTTGAGTCCTTTGGCGAGCAGTACGTCGAGAAGCTGAAAGCTGACGACAAGCGTGCCCAGCTGATTGGCCAGCAATTTGCCATTGACCTGCAGGCCAAGTACCCAGGCCAGCAGTTGGCGGAACTCCGTGATCAGCTGTACCGCCAGGCTCAAGCTGGTGATGCCGGTGCTGCTGAGGCTTACGCCAAGGTCCAGGCGTTGAGCCCGCTACAGCTGGCCTACGCCAATCGGTACAACAACAAGGCGCTACTGCGAGACGACATCAATACCGCTGTCGGCAAGTGGTCGCAGACAGCAGACATCGGTGGCGTCCCCAGGGATCAGATCCCATTGGGTGACCCAAGGCTGCAATCAGCGCAGACGTCGCTGTTCCGCATCCCCAACGACCCGGTGCTGTATGCGGAGATGGCTCCGCAAATTGAGGCCAAGTACGCCGAGATGAATCGGCAGCAGGCTTCTGACCACCTGGCGTGGAAATCCCGGAACGCCAGTGTCGCTACGCAGAACAACATCGTCAGCCATTTCAATGCGCAGAAGGTCGACCGCCTTGGCGCTATTGCGGACATCAGCCAGCAGCTGACTGCTGCTCGCCAAAGCCTGGGCATCGACAAGTACCAGGAGCACGTCGGCAACATGACCAAGTGGATGGCTGATGCGGTGCTGGCCGGATCACTAACCCCAGACGGGAAGCTGGATCGCAAACGGTGGGCTTACCTGTCCGCCGAAGCGCAGCAGGTCTTTGCTGGCCTCACGGCAGGACCCAATGGCATACGACTGACTGATCAGCTCGGGGCTAAAGGCGGCGTGTCGGGTCAGATCCAGCTGGCTGAGCAGCTGATGACGACCTACCAAGGTTTCAACGAGAAGCTGGACTACTTCCAGAAGGAAGAAGGACAGGATGTTGGCCAGGACCTGGTTACTCAGTACCGGGTTGGCGACCCAAGCCTGAGCCCCGCAGAGAGAGACCAGGCCGCTGCAAGCGCCATGGCTGCCACCTATGGCCTACCGCAGGAACAGCAGGCCTCGGCAAGGGCAGCGATCACCTCGGCATCCGAAGCTGGCCGCTTTGTTTCCCGCGTTCAGCAGGACGAAACAGAGCGGAACAACCTGTTCTCCTACGACAAGGACCCCAACGTCGAGATCCCGAGGGTCGAGGGGCTGGTTCGGGCTGGCCTAATGGATCCACAGGCAGGTCGTCGGTTGATTGAGAACTACCGGCAGTTGCAAGCAGCTGATGCCCGACCCTTCGTCAATGCAGCGAAGGAAGCCAAGAAGCTGCTGATGCAAGAAGAGATGGCTGCCATGAAGCGGCCTGGCTCTGAAGGCGGCATGACCCTCACCGTCGGCGAACGACGTCGCCTGGTGCAACGCGGGGCTGAGATTGACGCCAGCATTGAAGGCATCCGCCGTGCTGGGGCAGCTGGCAATGTCCCCGTATCTGAGCTGCGCTCACGTCTGGACTCGTTCGTAGACAGCGAGACCAAGCGCACCAAGGCGGCACCTGCTGCAGGCGTCAAGCCTGAGCCCGTCTATCAGTCGCCCCAGTCCTGGTCGGATGGCCTTGGGATCCTTGGCCGCATGGGTCCCGGCAATCGGGCCAAGAACTACCAACTGCAGCAGCAGGTGCAGAACGGCATTCTGTTCCCACCCAACGTCTACCTGCAGAACCTGAACACCTTCCTGGACAAGGGTCAGCTCAGCGAGCCAATGAAGCTGATGATCAAGCGGGCCGGCTACCAGAACAAGCCTGCTCAGTTTTTCTTGGATCAATGGAAGAACGTCTATCCAGGCGTTCCATTCCCCAAGGAATACGAGGGTCGTGTTCAGCAGCTGAATGGGCAGAAGATCAGCTTTGCCGATCCTGTTCAACCGGCATCTGGTGGCACCTCAATGGGCCTGGCGATGATCAACCCCAACGCCAACCTGGCCATGCGGTTAAGCCAGACAGTGCGTCGTGTCACTGAATCCGCCTTGAACGTGGTGGCGCCACCGGCGTCTGCGATGCAGATAACGCCTGGATCGGCCAGCCTCCTTGGTGTCATCCGGGATCTGCGTGGCGCCAACTCCTTCAGGGGCGTCAGCTTGATCAAGAACAAGCGGCCTGGTGACTACCAGAGCGACCCACGGGAGAACTGGTTCTTTGACTTCAATCCACAGGTTGTCCCTCGCGCCATTGCCAGGGCTCGCAAGCTGACTGAGCAGGACCTCAGCGCCTTGGCATTTACTGCTTTGGCGGAGGCTGGTCCCACGACACGAGGCAAGTTGGAAGTGGCGGCCAACCTGATCAATCGTTCTGCGATTGCAGGCAACAAACCCATCGTCGACATCGCCAAAGCGCCAGGCCAATACGAGGGGGTCTTTGGTTACACCAGGCAGCAACTGATAAGCGCTGCAGAGGGGAGACGAATCTTTGGCAGTCGATACGATCAGCTCATGAGACTGCTGCGGCAGGGGATTTAAGCAATGCCCATCAACGGTGTCACTACTGATCCCAAGACCGGGGCGTCGATTGTCGACGTCTCTGTCCCTAAGGAGTTCCCGAAGCCTGGCCCCAGCTATCAACCCATCCCCTTCAGCACCAGTCGTGCATTAACGAAAGGTGTTCGGGACCTGGCTCAGGAACTGCTGGGCAACCTGCCGGCTGATGAGCTTTCCAAACTGCGCACCTTTGGCGGTGTCCCCCGCAAGCCAGGTGCTCCTGATGCGCCAATCCTTGGCCTTTTCCCTGCACTGCCGAAGGTAGAAGCCAACCCTGCAGAGAGCTTCTTGTCTGGCTTAATCCAGGGTGGCCTGGGTTTTGCCTTGGTTAAGCGCGGCATGCGTGCTGGGGCTGGTGCAGCAAGCCGTCTGCCTGGTGCAACAGCCGCTGCTGAAGTCGCCGCTCCTGCACGTCAGGCATTGAGCGCCACTGCTGCTCGCATGACGCAAGCGCCTGGCGCAAAGGGCTTTGTTGGTCGGGTGGCAGTCGGCACCGTCAGGGAAGCTCCGGCAAGTTTCGTCACTGGCGCCGTTGCCTTCAAGCCTGAGCCTCAGCGGCTGTCGGATCACGCATTGCGGTGGGTGGAGCAACAAACCGGAACGCCTCTTGGCGGCCCGCTGCTTGACCTGGTCCGCTCCCGGAATGACGACACCGCGTCGACTGCCCGTTGGAAGAACGGCGTTGAAGGCCTGCTGCTGGATCCTGCCGCCAATGCAGTGGTGGAATCCCTTGGCCTGGCAGCTCGCGCCACTGTCAACTGGTGGAAGGCAAGGCAGGCAGCCACCCCTGCGGCTGAGCAGGTCGTTGATGCAACGGCCAAGGCAGCACCGGCAGAAGTTATTGCTGAGCCACCTGCTGCTGCACCTGGAGCGCCAAAGGGCAAGCCCCGCGCCGTTGAGGTGGCTGAGGCCTATGAGGCACGCCGCCGCACTCCCATGTGGGAGAAGACGGGCGTTGAAGTGCAGGGCAAGATGCCCGAGATCGCTGATCCTTGGGAGCCCGTAGCCAAGGCTGAAGCGGATTACAACAAGGCCATCGACGACGTCGAGGTTGCAGTTGCCCGTGCAGCCAACACCGTGCCTGATGTCGCAGGCGCTGTGCCGCCCGAGGTTCGTGGTGTCGAGCTGCCCTCTTATTCCCAAGTGCGGGAAACTCCGGTGGCAGAAATCGCTACCGACCCCCAGCGGTTCCAGTTCAAGGAAGCAGGCCGCCTGACCAAGACCGGCGTTTCCGGTTCGCTGAAAGAAGCGGCTGAGTACGACCCACTGTTTGGGAAGATCATCAGCGTCTGGCGTGATCCCGCCGACGGTCGGCTGTATGTGGTCAATGGCCACAACCGCCTTGCCCTGGCTCAGCGCTCTGGCCGGCAGAACATCCTGACTTGGGAGATCGAGGCCCCTACTGCCGAGCAGGCTCGGGCGATCGGGGCCATGGAAAACATGGCCGAAGGCATGGGTACGCCCTGGGATGCCGCCAAGATCATGCGCGACATGGGCATTGACCCTGCCCAGCTGGCCCAGCGCAACATCAATGTCCGCGGGCCCGTCGCTGAAAAGGCCATCCCCCTGAGCCGCCTGCCCCAGGAAATCTTCGACAAGGGCGTCACCGGCAAGTTGGACATGGCCAAGGCCATCGCCCTGGGCTCTGAGCCGCTGGATGAGGCCGTCATCCGTGACGTCGCAGCAGCGGCTGGCAAGGGCAAGTGGTCGGCAGAGAAGATCCTGCAGGCCATGCAAGAGGCCAAGTTTGCGCAGACCTCTGGCCCTGAAGGTGGTGGTGTGCTGCCTGGCATGGAGGACATGTTCAGGACCTCCAACTTCAACCAGCTGCTGGACATCCGCACTGAGTCCTTCAAGGCTCTGCGGGAAGAAATGATTGCCTTGACCTCGGCTGCACGCCCTGGTCGTAAGGGGATCCTGGAAGCCGCTGGCAATGTGATCGACGTCGCCGGCAGCCAAGCCGCAAGGGAGCAGGCCGCCGCTGCTGTTGAGGTGTTTAACCGGGTCACCGGTTACACCGGGCCGGTGCGTGATCTGCTGAATGAAATGGCAGCCCAGGTGAAGGGTCGCCGTACTGCTGCTGTCGTCGTCAACGAAAACATCGACCGCCTGCGCCAGGCGATTGAGGATGAGGTGCAAGGGCCGCGGCTGCCATTGGAACAGCCTGCTGCTGCTGCCCCTGAACCCGCTGCTCCGCCGGCCCCACAGGCTCAACCTGCACCCGCTCAAACAGCAGAAACCAAGGCCTTGCTGGACAAGGCTCTGGCCACCCTTCCTCCCGAGCGGCGGGCGGAAGTCCTCCAGAAGCTGCAGGAGGCAGGCGTCAACCAGCGCGATTTTGTGGATCGACTGGAGGCGACAGCACCTGCTGCTGCACCTACTGCATTCCGTCTGCCGGATGAACTGCAGCGGTCAGCCCCGCGTTACAGCTACGGCTCCAAGCAGTTCGAGCTGCGCTTTGCCAGTGACCTGGATCGTGCGGCCTACATCCTGGCCAATGACGTCAAGACTGTCTCCAAGGCTGCGCCCAAGTTCCGCTCTGCTGTTGAAGCAGCTGGCTACGACCTGCGTGAAATTGCTAGCCATGGCGACAAGGTGCGTGCTGCCATCAAGGCTCAAGCCAGGGATGCACAGCCTGGCCTGATCGACCTGCCTGACCAAGGGTTTGGTGGCGCTGCCCGCGCACGGCTTGGCATGCCCGACTACGGATCCGTCGGGGAAGGTGGCCGTCTCATCCGCCGCCTGCGTGACCTAAGTGAACAGGCCAAGGCAGCCGAAGGCCCAGAAGTTGCACGCCTCATCAATGAAATGCGTGATGCGATTGCTGACTTCACGACCCCGCTGTCGCGTCGTCCGACTGTTGTCCAAGGTGAAATCCTTGATGACCTACGCGCTGAACTTCAGCGCATTGCAGGGCCTGAAGCCAAGATCAGTTTTGAGCCTCGCATCGAGCTGACCCCTGGGGAGCTTGCTGCTGCTCGTCGTGATTGGGGTATCCCTGACTCTGTGCCCGATAGCGACATCGGCTCAGCTGGTCTGTACGACCCTGCCCTCAACTTGATCCGTATTGCCCTTGCAGGCAAGACGCCTCACCAGCTGCGAGGTACTGGCTATCACGAGGCCGTCCATTACCTGAACGACCGGATCTTCACCCCACAGGAGAACGCCGTCCTCCGCAAGGCACGCCCCGAGCTGGAGAAGATCGCCGCCCGTGGTGGTGAAGAGATGGCTGATGCCGATGACTTTGAGGTCATCGCTGAAGCAGCAGCTGTCTACAACCTGTCTCGCAAAGCAGGCATCCCCATCAAGGCCAGCGCTGGCATCAAGGGCTTGTTTGACAAGTTCTTGAAGTTCCTGGAGGCAACCAAAAACTGGGCACAAGGCAATGGCTTCCAGACCTGGGAGGACGTCTTTGAGCGCACCTACCAAGGCCAAATGGCAGGTCGTGCCCCCGGCGAATCGCTCTTTATGCAAGAAGCCGGCGTTGCTGGCCGCTCTCGCGTCATGCCCCAGGAGCCCGAGGGCCCTGTTCCCGTTGATCCCCCTGCCGGCCCTGAGAACAACGACGACTGGGTACGTCGCTTTGCTCAGCAGCTGGAGGTCAACCGCCAAGCCCTGCTGGACGGTGAGGTCACCATGGAAGACCTCATGGCCAACAACTTCCAGAAGGTGCAGTCACCCTCTGGTCGGACGGTCTACACCGCCAAGCGCGAGGACCTGGTCGATGGCCTGAATGCCATGTCCAAGGTGCTGCCTGATCGGGCCACCGAATCCGGCATCCCGATCTTCAGCCCCGACGAGGTGCGTCGCTTCAACCAAAACTGGTTTGCCCGTCATGGTGAAGACAGCGAAGCGATCATGGCTGGCTTGAAGTCACTGACCCGTGGCTTCGATGAGTACCAGCAAGGCGCCCTGAACCGGGCCATGGCCTATGCCGACAAGAAGCAGGTTGAAGCTGCGCAAGAAGCTGCTCTGTGGCTGAACAGCGCCAACTTCGACGGCCTCAATGAATCGGAGCGCCTGGCTCGTCTGGTGTCTGCAGCGGAGTCCAGCAGGGCCGCTCACCAGGCAATCATGCGGGTGACTCGCCCCTGGGGTCAGCTAGGCCTGGAGATGCAGATCCCCAGGGATTACGACATCCCTGCCAATCAGAACGTCAAGGACGCAGAGATCCCCGAGGCTCCTGTCGCCACCGATGTGCAGCCTGGCCAGGAGATCGACGTCGACGCTCAGATCAAGCAAGAGCTGGAAGCTGAGCAGGCCAAGCCCATTGAGGAGACGATCACCAACAAGATCGACCCTGAGCTGACTGAAGCGATCAATGGCGGGGAGATCACTCCCAAGGCCCAGGCCGCGGCTGATGCGTTGGCCCAAACGCTGGTCAGCATTGGTGCTGACAGCCAGGCCCGCACCAAGTTCTGGCGGACCTTTGACGACACCAGGTCGGTTGGCACCAATGGCTTGTTGATGCTCCGCACCAACAACCTGATCAGTGGTGGCGCAACGATGACCACCAACCTGCTGAACGGCATGCTCAACCTGGCCCGCCTGCCGCTGCAGCAAGCAGCTGGTGGTGTGCTGCAAGGTGAGATGAAGCGGGCGATGTACTCGCTGCTGATGTACCAGCAGTACTGGATGAACCTGACTAATGCCATGCGTACTGCAGGGCATGCGTTCAAGGCAGGCCAGTCGTTGTTCAACCTGGAAAGCAGCACGGTTGATTACCTCAACCGGATTGCCAAGCAGGAAGCCCAAGGTGAACTGCTGCAAGGGCCGGACTCAATGACCGGCTGGACGGTCAACACCATGAACATGGGTGAGGAGTACGCCAAGCAGCCCATCGGGCAAATGGCGAATCACCTGTGGCGTGTGTTGGGTACTGGCGCCACCCGCCTGGCACTGACCATCGACACCTTCAACTCCACCTTGGCGGGCTATGCCTTTGAGCATGTCCGCCACCTGCCTCGTGGCATGGAGCTGGCAGTTGAGCGTGGCATGAAGGACATGAGTCCTGAGGCCTGGAAATGGGCGCAGCAATACGCCGCGGCCAGGACTGAAGAGTCGGTCAAGGATGCCGTGATCAACGGCAAAAACCTGGCCGACATTCACATGGAAAGCCAGCACGCTCAGAAGTTCATGGATTCCGTGAATTTCACCGACACGATATGGGCCGACCTGGAGCCACGCACCTACGCCGAAGGTGTGCGGCTGGGCCTGGCAAGGGGGCTGGAGAAGCAGGAACTGCAGGACTTTGCCAAGCAGTACGTCGATGAAGGCACCGCCATGAACAAGGTGGCGGCATGGATGACGGAAGGCACGCCCATTGGCCGCATCGGCTCCCTGCCTGGTGAAGCGATGGATACCCTGGCCAATGCCCGCTATGTGGGTCCCGCCTTCAAGTTCATCCAACCCTTCATCCGGGTGCCGAACAACATCATCAAGGCCGCTGCTCGCAATACGCCTGCTGCTGCTTTCGTTGACACCTTCTGGCGGGACATCACCAGCGAGGACGCCTTCACTAGGGATCGGGCTGTTGGCGAGATAGCGACAGGCTCCGCTGCATTGGCCATGGCAACCATGGCATCAGCAATGGGCTACGTCCGCTTCAACGGCGGTGGTCCCCTGGATCCTGCTGCCAAGCAGAAGTGGACTGAGATCGAAGGGCGCCTGCCCTACTCCGTCCAGGTCTGGAATGAGGAGGAAGGCAAGTGGGTGACGCCAATCTCCATGCGTGCCTTTGAACCTCTGACCACCCTCTTCGGTGCCATCGGTGATTACTCCGACATCGCCAACAGCCTGTCGACAGAGCAGCGCAACCGCCTTGGCGGCTCCTTGGTGTTGACCCTGGCCCGCATGTCGACCAGTGGTGTATTGAGCAAGAGCTACTTCCAGGGCTTCAACGAGCTGTACGAAGCAGCCTTCAACCCCAGCAAGGTGATCAGCGGTCCCAACCAGCGCAATGCACTGTCGCGGTACTTCTCCCGCCTGGCAGCCAGCATGGTGCCTTACAGCTCTGCCCTGCGTGCTGCTCGCCGGGAAGTGGACCCCGTCTCCCGCTCCGTTGATCCAAGCGACATCGGTGGACTGATGGGCTTCTTCCAGGAGACCTTGGATGAAGTGCGCAATGCAGTGCCTGGCTGGTCGAACGACCTGCCTGCTCGCAGGGATTACATCACCGGCGCTCCGATCCTGACCACCGGGATCCTTGGTGCTGAGCAGATCCCTGCTGAGATGCCATGGCTGCAGTCACTGATGCAGTTCACCCCAATGGCTGCCATGCAGGTGGGCCGTCAACCCTTGACCCCAGTACATGAAGAGATGGCTCGCCTCAGCGGTAAAGGCAGCAGCTTCCTTGGCCCTCGTGCTGCTGACTTCGGTGCCGAGATGCGTCTTACCCCCACCGAGCTGGAGGACTACGTCATCACCTTTGCCACGGTGAAGGATGAGTTTGGCCGGACCTTCCAGCAATCAGCGATGGAGCTGATCACTTCTCAGCAGTACCAGTCCTGGCCAATCGAAGGTCCATCCAACCGTTTCGTCAGCCTTCGCGCTGCTGCTTTGCAAGCAGAAATCCAGCGATACAAGGAACTGGCCAAGACTGTCTACAAGGCCACGACACCCAAAGGTCAGCTCATCACCCAGGAGGAAGCAGTGATCCAAGCAGACAAAGGTGAAAAGGAATACCTGCGTCGGTACGGTGGGGCTACCGCCCAACCAGAACAGGCAGGAGTTCAGTCCTGGTCGATCACTCCCGGTAACCGCTGATGCCCTACTCCTACGCCCTATACACCGGCAACGGTTCGCAGACTCAGTTCACCGTTCCCTTCCCATACATCAGGAAGGAACACGTCAAGGTCTACGTCAACTACGTCGACACTGCTTACACCTGGGTCAACGACAGCACCGTGCTACTGGCCAGCGCTCCTGGCAATGGCGTGCGGGTTGAGACCAGGCGCATTACTCCACTGTTGCTGCCATTGGTGGATTACACCGATGGCTCCACCCTGGTTGCCGCTGACCTTGATACCAGCAATCTTCAGCACCTCTACAAAGAGCAGGAGCTGGATGATGACAACAAGCAAACGGTCTACATCGACCCTGCCACTGGCCTGCCTACTGCCAATGGCCAGCGCATCACGAATGTCGCCAACCCAACTGCTGCTCAAGATGCAGCAACCAAGAACTACGTAGATACGACGACGGTCGCCTCAGCTGGCGACACCATGACTGGCAACCTGGCCATGTCGAACAACAAGGTCACCGGCCTTGGCACTCCGACTGATGCACAGGATGCAGCCACCAAGGGCTACGTCGATACCAACTTCTGGGATAACACCACTGACACCATTGACTCAGGTGAAACCTGGGTCAGCGCTAACGACAAGATCGGCACGACTGCTGCTCACGACAGTCGTCACACCATGGTGGTCAGCCCCACCCTGCCTACTGCCCCAGCCGGTGGCTGGCAGGTTGGCAAGACCTGGCTGCAGAACGACGTCAACAAAACCCTGTCCTACTGGACTGGTAGTGCATGGTCTGGCATCACCTCGGGCGGCACCTTCAACGCCCAGGCCACTGTCATCTATGTCGATGCCGCCAATGGCAATGACGCCAATGACGGTCACCGAATCATCAGCCCCAAGAAGACCATCAAAAATGCTGTGGCCTCTGCCAATGCAGGGGACATCATTCGCGTAGCACCTGGCGTCTACCAAGAGACGCTGCCAATCGACATCACGGTGGCCAACCTGTCCATCGTTGGTGATTCCATCCGTAGCTGCTTCATCCACCCAACAGCAGCGACGGAGACGTCGATCATCTTCCGTTGCAACAGCGGCACCTACATCGCCAACTTCACCTTTGCTGGTTTGAAGGCCACTGGCGTTCGTGGTGGCCATGCCATCGACAACGACGCCACCTTCGGCCTGCCTGCTGCACAGGGCTGGGTTGCTGGCTTCTTCCCCAATGCGACCATCGTCAAGTCGCCTTACATCCAGAACTGCACGAACATCGCAGACTCTGGGATCGACAACAGCAGCTTCAATCCCAACAGCCTGCCTGGCACTGCAGGTGATCTGACGTCTGCTCCAACAGGTGGCGGCATCATCGTCGACGGCTCGCTGCCTGCTACTGCTTCACCACTGCGGTCGTTCCTGGTCGATAGCTTCACGCAGATCTGCCTGGATGGTCCGGGCATGTTGGTCTGCAACAACGGCTATGGCCAGCTGACGTCGTCCTATGGCTTCTTCAACCACTATCACGTCAAGGCACTGAATGGTGGCCAGGTCAACCTCAGCGCTAGCACCACTGACTTTGGTCGCTATGGCCTGATTGCTGATGGTCGCTCAACGACTGCCATCTTTACGGCGACAGCAGCGGCCAATGCAGCCACCAACGACCTGACCTTCACCATTGGCGCACCAACTGCTGCTGGCACTTGGTTTGGTGATGCGACTAGGCCTGCTGAAAACATGCTGGTCCAGGTCGGCGCCAACACCTATCCGATCCTGTCTGCTGTTGCTTCTGGTGGTGGATGGACGGTAACGATCAGCCGCCCCAACCCAGTCAACCAATCTGAAAACCTGGGCCTAGCAGCTGGCATCACGACGGGTGATGCAGTCAGTTTCTTCCTGCGGTCGATGATCTCGACCAGTGGCCACACCATGGAATACGTGGGCAGTGGCACCAACTACGGCGCACTGCCTGAGAACGGTGGTGTTCCTGTTGAGGCGAACCAAGTCGTTGACCTGAACGATGGTCGGGTTTGGATCTCAAGCACTGACCACAACGGCAAGTTCAAGGTTGGTTCGACTTTGACGGTCGACCAGCGGACTGGTTATGTGACCATCCCCAGCGGGTCGATTGCTTTTGATCTGGCATCTGACCTGACGCCACAGCTTGGCGGCAACCTTGATGTCCTGAACCGGACGATCAGCAGCAGCACAGGCAGCGTCGTATTAGACGACCAGGTCGATCTCAATAGCCACAAGATCGTCAACGTCACAGATCCCACTGCTGCTCAGGACGCTGCCACCAAGAGCTATGTCGATACAGGTCTTGGCGGAAAGCTGAACCTGACTGGCGGCACGCTGACTGGCAACGTCACCTTGGACAACCAAAGTGACCTGCGGTTTGGCGAAGCAACAGGGCATGGCGGGAACTGGGTCGCCTTCCAGGCACCTGGGACTATTGCTGCCAATGTCACCTGGACGCTGCCTGCTGCTGATGCGACGGTCTCAGGGCATGCACTGAAGAGCGATGCTGCTGGGAATCTGAGCTGGGGTACTGCTGGCGGAGCTACTGGCGGAGGAACGGATGATGTGTTTTATGAGAACAGTCAGACCGTCACCTCTAACTACACTTTGACTGCAGGCAAGAACGCTATGACTGCTGGTCCAATCACGATCAACTCCGGCGTCACGGTGACCATCCCCTCAGGTTCTGCCTGGGTGATTGTTTAACAGGAGGAACCCATGCCAATCACGATCAACGGATCAGGAACAGTTACGGGGCTTTCAGCAGGTGGACTGCCTGATGGAAGCATCACCACGGATGACATTGCGGCTAATGCTGTCACTGCGGCGAAGATCGGCTACGCCGGTGCAATTTTGCAGGTGGTGAGTACGACTAAAACTGATACATTTACTACAACAGCAACTGCTTCCAGTCCTGCAGCCGTTACGGGGTTGTCTGCAACTATTACCCCTTCGTCTACGTCCAGCAAGATTTTGGTTTTAGTGAACGTTGGTGCAGTTGGCAACCAGACTAACGATTATTCCTCATATATATATTTGGCTAAAGGTGGCACAATTATCACTGGTGCCAGAGGCGACGCGAACGGTAACAGAGCAAGATGTTCTGCTGCTGTAAAACTTTATGCTACATATCACGCTGCCCCTGCAAATCTATCGTATCTCGACTCACCTAGCTCTACTAGCTCTTTAACGTATCAAGTGTATTGTTCCACTCAGGCTTCGTCAACTGCAACTATAAATAGAATGGGTTATGACGCTGACAATGACGGCATTCCGCTGGCTATTTCCACCATTACCGCAATCGAGGTGGCAGGCTGATGCTTAACCACGAAGCTATTCGCCGCGCATACTCCAACGCGGTCACTATCGACGACGGCACTGGAGCCTTCGACGCAGACGGCAACCAGATCCAACTGGATCAATCCCTAGTCGATGCCGCTGCTGCTGTAATCGCCGCAGAACAAGCAGCTACCGCCTACCAACGCCAACGCCAACCTGAGTACCCCTCATTGGCTGAATTGGCTGACGCTCTTTACTGGGCGTCTACTGGTGACACCACCAAGCTCGATGCCTACTACGCCGCTTGTGGTGCTGTGAAGGCTAAGTACCCCAAACCGGAGGTAACCCAATGCCCCTAAGACTTAACGGTTCCACATCCGGTTATGTGGAAGTTGATGCACCGGCAACCGCTGGTAGCAACACGCTTGTCCTGCCGACGGGGAATGGCAGTGCCGATCAGGTGCTGTCTACTAATGGCTCTGGCACGCTGAGCTTTGTTGATCGCGGGCGGATGGTGCTTGAAACCGCTCAGGCAACGACCAGTGGCACCAGCGTGGACTTCACCGGGATTCCGAGTTGGGTGAAGAAGATTACGGTGATGTTCAATGGGGTGAGTACGAGTGGGACAAGTCGATTTTTAATTCAGCTTGGTGATTCTGGTGGAGTCGAAACCACCGGATACAACAGTGGAACAATTTATGCTGGTAGCACTAGCATAAATACAGCAAGTTCTACAGCTGGATTTATAATCGAGGTTAACGCAGCTGCTGGTGCTCATTACGGTCCGATCCAATTTACTTATTTCGGATCTAATTCTTGGCACGGTAGCGGATGGGTCAAGACAAACACCAATACTTATGCGAGCACAATGGGCGAGAAAACTCTTTCTGACACTCTTACCCAAGTTCGCATCACCACCGTCAACGGCACCGACACGTTTGACGCCGGTTCTGTCAACCTGCTTCTGGAGGGCTGATCATGAGTAGTTTAAAAACGACAAACATCCTTAATCCCAGTTCGACAACGAACAATATTGTCCTGGCGGCAGATGGAAGTACTACCATTTCTACGCTGACTGCAACTACGATTCAAGGCACGATTAAATCTGGTACTGCAGTTGCTTCGACCAGTGGCACGTCGATTGACTTCACTTCGATCCCAAGCTGGGCGAAACGGGTGACGGTGATGTTTAGCGGGGTGAGTACAAACGGAACTAGCCCTGTTCAAATGCAAATAGGCGATTCAGGCGGAATAGAAACATCGGGCTATTCTGGTGCTACACAAGTAGTAACTACAAATTCCTCTTTTTCTGCAGCTTTTCAAATTGATCCGACTGGACAAGGCAATGCTTCTGTTATTCGAGACGGTATTTTGCAATTATGTTTGCTGAATGGCACCACTAATTTATGGGCATGTTCTGGGGTGCTTGGTGGAAACACGGCAAGTCCCTACATGATTTGGCTAGGTGGTTCAAAAGCTCTTTCCGCCACCTTAGATCGCGTCCGCATCACTACCGTCAACGGCACCGACACCTTTGACGCCGGGTCGATCAACATTCTTTACGAGGGCTAAGCCATGCACCGCATTGTTGTTGACGTACAAACCGGCGAGCAGGAAATCGTCGAACTGACCGCCGAAGAAATTGCGGAGATCCAATCCCGCCCGCAGCCCGAACCTGCCCCTGAACCCGAACCCGCTCCAGTGCTCACCACTGAGCAGAAGCTGGAAGCCGCTGGGTTGACCGTGGCGGAGCTGAAGGAGCTGTTTGGACTTGCCTGACCGCCTGTCCTTCATTGGTGCTGCGATCGCTGTCCTTACAGCTGTCGTTGGCACCACGGTGGCCATTGACAGTCGGTACGCCAAAAGCGAGGAAGTGCAGAAGCAGTTCTGCCAGGCACGGAAGCAGCTCTTGCGTGATCGGATCTTTGAGCTGGACTTGAAAGCGAACAAGTCCCCAGCGGATAAAGCGCTGCGGGAGTACCTGCAGCAGCAACTACGCGATGGCTGTTAAGAGCAAGGCACCTTCCGCCAAGGAGTTCCAGTCCAGGGCCAAGTTCAAAAAGACGAGCATCGGCAATTCCGTCAGGAGCAAGCCGAGGGGCCGGAAGAAGAGCAGGGGCCAGGGTCGCTAGGATTTGCGCCGTTCTTCTTTGAGGGGAACGGGTAGTCCGCTTTGGCAGGACGCGGTGAGGTTGGCACCTCGGGAGGACCAACCACCTGCCCATTCATTGGATGTGCATGGCATGGCAGCGGGAGATACGCTGCTGCTGAGGTGTCGATCCAGCCGTGGTTGAAGTAGCAGCAGCTGTTATTGGTGCAGCTATCACCGTTGGGGCAATGGGTTTAGGGACTGTTGGCAGTCGCAGCAGGGAAGGACGTGATGCTGTGATCCGGTTGGCTGCGAGTGTGGACAACGTGGCAACCAGGTTGGAGCAACTGCATGTCGACATCAAGGCTGATCGGAAAGAAACCTTTAGCCGCTTGAACAGTGTGGAGCAGCGGGTCACGATGTTGGAAGCCCGGACATTGCACCCGGAATGAACCAGCTGGAGATCCCACTGGAGTTGTCGTTAAGGCAGGAGACGACGCAGCGCCTGTTATTGGATCTCTACGAGAAAGAGGATTGGAAGGGATTGTTAGCTGCTGCTGAGGTGTTGAATGCAGCGTGGCATCAGCAATCAACGATCAGCCGATGGCTAGCGAGGGAGGCAGCGGACAATCTTGGCGAGGCCTGGCAGGCTAGTAGAGGCCAACGCCCTGAACATGATGGATCGGGTTGCTGATTACGTTGCGCTTGCAGTAGCCCTGCATGGCGCGGCATTGGTGTGGGTGAACATGACCCCCACTCCTAAGGACAACGAGCGGCTGGATAAGTACAGCAGGTTGGTTGCTCGGGTTTATCGAGTGGTTGAGATCCTGGCTGGTGTCGTTTCCAAGAGGGTCAAGCAATGAAAGGCAAGGGTGAGAAGAAGGTTGCTGCCGTCATGCGGGAGTACAAGCAAGGCCAGCTACATAGCGGCAAGGGTGGTCGTGTGGTGAAGAACCCTCGGCAGGCTTTGGCGATTGCTTTGAGCGAAGCTGGTATGGCAAAGAAGCGGAAGGGTCGTTGAGATGTGCTCACCTGCAATGACTGGTGGTGGTGCTGCAGGTGTCGGAGAAGGCCTTGGCACTGGATTGACCGAGGCCTTTACCGGCATGCGCATTGCGCAGGAGGACATCCCGCAAGGCAAGGTGCCAATGCAAGATCCAAGGTTGGTGCAGATTTACCAGACCCTTGGGATGCCTATGGCTTCATCTGCGGGTCTTGATCAGGGTCCCAAAGCCTGACCTGGGTGGTGTCGTAGTCGTAGTCGCCGTGGCGCAGGATGCGAGCCAGGCGTGCATTGAGTAGTGCCTCGCTGTAGGGCCTACCTGCTTTCTTGTAAGCAGCGACCACCTTGTCCCATAGGTCTGGGAGGGTGACGGCATCAGCCAAGGTCTTTGCTGCAGTGACAGGGCCATGGCCTTTGAGACCGGCGTAATTATCGGAGGTGTCGCCTGTCAGGACCTGTGTCATCCAGGTACGGTTGGCATCAACGGGATGGATAGTTTCGACGGTGTCATTGGCCAGCAGTTGGCATGGCACGGTGCGGAGATCCTTGTCGATAGAGACGATGATCGGGTCGCGGTATTGACCACCAGTAGCGAGCAACCCGAGGACGTCGTCAGCCTCCAGGTTGATCATGGTGCGAGTGGTGTAGGTCTGTTCGATGTAGAGCCTGATGTCTCTGATGCCAAGGGGTTTGCGTTTGCCAATGCGTGTTGCCTTGTAGTCCTGGTAGATGGTGTGCCGGAAGGAGGGGTAATCAGACAGGCACATGACGACGTCACTGTGACCAGTGAGGTCCATCCAATAGGCGAGCTTGGAGGAGATGAAGTCTTTGACGTCCGCCTGCTCCAGGTGCAGGGTATTGATCCATTCATCCCAGCGGATGTCGGTTTCACAGGCAGCGCAGGCTGAGTAGATCAGCCAATCGGCATCAACGAGAAGGGTCATCAGATGATTGTGCGTGTGTTGTCGTTGTCGACGTCATGGCATTCAGGGCCAAAGCCAGTGGCTAGTAGCTCATCGGATAACGACGACTGAGGTTGTGGTTCATCGGCCTGGGTTTCATTGACCTCAAAGCTGTTGAGCCATTCCCGAAGGGCATCACCTGTTGGTGTCTTAGGTGGCCAGGAGCAGAACTTGAGCAGTTCTTTGCGATCCCTGAAGCACATGGAGACGTTGGGTTTCCAGGCCAGGAACAGGGCGCCATTCCACCGGTCGTATTGCCTGGTGATGCGCAGGCCAGGGACAGTGAAGGTGTCTTGCTTCATCGGTAGGCCAGGTGCTTGAAGTCTTCTTGCAGGACGAAGGTGGAAGCGCCTTCCCCATTGCGGGAATGAAGGATGGATTTAGTGGGGATCTGGGTTTCCATCGTGTACCAGGCGTGGTTGCAGTCGGTGCATTTTTTCCTGCGAATGACGGCATCACTGCGGTAGCGGCGTGTCATTGCAGTGCGGATGACATCGCAGTTGCACTTGGGGCAGTTCATGGTGGTGGGTTAGGTGCCGAAGTAATGGGACATGGGAACGACCAGTCGACCGGTGTCCTGGTCGTAGAGCAGCTTGTCGCAAGGTCCTGTCTGACCGGAGAAGCGGTTCTTCAGGACCCGTAGCTGCAGCTCATTGCGTTCAGCGACGTCGCCCTGTTGGTTCCGTTCTGCGCCAATGCAAAGATCCGACAGCTGGGCTATGGCGTGGCTTCCTCTCAGTTGGGAGAGGGAAGTCTGGGCACCTTCTTCATGGCCGCGGCCTTCTGGCCGCTTGAGATGGGAGACCAGGATCAGGCCGATGCCTGATTGCTCAACGACTTGGCGGAGCTTGGTGCAGGTGACGTCGATAGCCCGGCGTTCATCGAGATCAGCGAGGCCACTGATAACGATGGTGAGGTGATCGAGGATGACGAGGTCAGCCTGTTCTGCATCAGCCAGGTATCGGATCTTGTTGATGAGGTGCTCGGGATCCATAGATCCGAAATGGTCGTAGAGGTAGCAACGACCGGTGCCGAAGACCCGGTCAAAGCCATCCCGCAGTTCCTCTTCAGTGACAAGAGCAGGGTCCAGGTGGATGGGCTTGTTCAGCTCAATGCCGACGATGCCCTGCATGGTGCGCTTGATGGATTCTTCAAGGGCGATGTAGCCCACCCGTAGTCCTTGGCGAAGGAAGTGATGGGCGATCTCCCTGCAGACGGATGACTTGCCGACGCCACTGCCTGCGCAGATGGTGGTCATCTCACCTTTGCGGAAGCCACGGGTCATGTGGTTCAGCTGCGGCCATGGGTACTGACAGATGGATGCAGCACCTGGCTTGATCAGTTCATCCCATAGCTCGGAGGCATTGACGATGCCATCAGGGCGGGATGGTGTGGCTTTCCAAAGCAGATCGCGCAGGAGGTCACCTTCCCCTGCCTTGAGCATCTCGTTGGCGTCTTTGCGGGGCAGCCGGCAGATGGCTGCCTTGCCAAGGGGCAGGACAGTCAACGCGTCTTGAGCGGCCTTCTCGCCAGGTTCATCGCTGTCGAAACAGAGGACGATGCGATTGAACTGACTGAGCCAGACAGCATTGGCGGCCAAGTATTTCTTGGCTGATTGCGCCCCATTGGGTACGGAGACAACGGGGTAGCGATTGCCTTGCACCTGGCTGACCGACATGGCGTCGATCTCCCCTTCGGTGACGACCACGAAGGCTCCACCGCTATGGCCGATGCCTTGTCGCCAGAGGTGTTGCCCCCATAGCTGAATGCTGGAGGTATCGCCTAGCCAGCGGAAGCGCTTGTCTGCATCACGGACATGCTGCGCCACCTCTTTGCCTTGTGTGTCCCGGTAGGTGGCTACCTGAACCTTGGAGCCGTTGTGGATGGAGTAGCCGTAACCAAAGAGCTTGCAGGTATCGAGGTCAATGCCTCGCTTTTCAAGCGCCTTGATCTCGATGAAATCCAGGAGCGGTGTAACTGGTGGTGCCATCGGCGCAATGGGCTTGAGGGTTTCCCCTTTGGGTGGTTGTTCTTGGTGACCGCAACCAAAGCAATGACCGTGACCGTCGTCGTACCGAGCAAAGTTGTCCTTGCTGTTGCACTCCGGGCAGGGTTCATGCCGCAGGAACTTTGATGGCATCGTCAAACCAGGTGGTGGGTATCTGCTTTTCACACCAGAGGAAGCCATGGCGTTCTGCCCATTGCCAGTAGGCCATGGCATTAGGGCGACGGGACAGCTTGGTTGCAGCCCGCATGAAGCACAGACGGATGTCTTTGTCGGGGTGCTGTGCCTTGACGGCAAGCATCTTGCGACGGTCCTCTGGGGTGAAGAGCCCTTTGGTTTCAACCATCACGCCATTGGGCAGGATGAAATCCGGCGTGTAGGTAGCGGTGATGGTGTAGGTCAGGGCTTGGCTTTCGTAGTTGAAGGCCAAGCCCCTTTTGTTTAGGGAGCCAGCGACTTGCTGCTCAAACTTTGAGCGGTACTCAGAAGTCGGAGTCGTCGACGGGGATGGACGTCGAACTGTCGAACGGCGTGATCTCCGAGGAACCAGACCAGCCGTCCTCTTCTCCGAAGCCGTAGCTCTCGGCACTGCCACCTCCTTCAACAAGGTCGATGATTTGCACCGCCTTTAGGCGAAGCGTAATGCCGGCGCCAATGGCTGCCTGGAAGAAGGGCTGCGCCTCGAAGGACACACGACCGGTGGTGCCAGACCACATGCCCTTAAGGGAGTCACGGTCACGGACTGGCTGGCCTTTGGCATCAAAGATGGCAGGCGCTGCAGTCCAGGGCTTGCCATCACGACCCATGCCCTTGGCTTTCATCTTCACCTTGACGATGAAGGATGCTTTGCCGTCGTAGTCCTCAAAGGAATAGGGCAGGTCAGCCAGCTTCCAGTCCTTCTTGCTGGGGTCTTGTGCCTTGAGCGATGCCTTGTGGTTATTCAGCAGGGCATCAAGGGCATCACCGATCTCAGCTGCTTCAGCTGCATCAATGACTGCGGTCAGCTTGTAGACCCCTTCAGGGTTGAACTTGGTTTCAGGTTCAACCAGCTTCGGGTACTGGAACTTGCAGACAGGTGTGGTCAGGCGGATGCCAGAAACAAGGTTGTAGTTCATGGTCAAGTGATGAAGTAAGTCGCGTTGCAAACGGTGTTGAGATCCAGCCGGCCAACTTCCGGCATGGCTGGCAGCTTGGCGTGCAGTTCAGATGGCAGTTGGGCCATCAGCTCCGACGTGATGGCTGTGAACCAGTCATCGGAGTACATCGCAGCAAAGCTGTTGCGCACTGAATTGCGCACTTGGCTCATCTCAGCTGGCGTCGTAGCGAAGCAGTCATGAATACCGCCAAGGTTGGTGACGCCATGGTCAAACGCATCGAGTGTTGCGAATGCCATGTGGCTGGAATCCAGGGAGTGGATGACGTTAGGGCTGAGCCCATTACCCATCCGCTTTGGATTCAACCCATGCGCCATGTGGTTCAGGTTGAAGGACCTGATCACTGGCGATAGGTAGAGGAGCGGGATGCGAACACCTCTGTAGTCGTAGTACTGCTGACGTACAGGCAACCCAGCAGGTGATCGCCACTGGAGTGGGATGTCGTGCTGACCAGCGAGTTTGCCGGCCTGCTTGAACCACGACATGGCGTGCTTAGCAGGGCCGATGATCTTGCTGGTTTCACGGACAAGGATGCTGGTCATGTAGTGCATGGCAGCAATAGCGCCACGCTGGAAACACCAGCCATCAGTCCCGTATAGCTCCAGTGTTCTTTCCAGTGCCCAGGTCTGGCAGTGCTTGAACACTGCCTGCCTGGTCGCTGAGTACGGCAACGTCATGACGACGGGCTTGGCCAGCGACCGATCAGGTTGGAGTTCCAACCATGACCGGGCATGAGGGATGTCGACGTCAGAGCGGAGCTGCAGCAGCACTGCTTGCAAGACATGGGCATAGATGTCCTGCGGCTTGTCGCTTGGCTTCAGGTTGACCAGCTCAGCCATCTGCTCATTGCGGAGCAGGGCTGAGTAGTGCTGGATGCCAGAGCAGGTGCAGTCCAGGACGACGGGCAGCTGACAGATGTACTGACTGCGCTGCTCGACGTACTCATACGCGGCACGGCAGAAGGCAAGGAACTGCCACGGGTCGTCGGCTTCAGTCCAGAAGGCAGTGGTCTGCCATGGATCCATGCCGGAGCGGCAGATGCCTTCCTTGTTCTGCTGCGCCCAGGCCAGGCGAGCCTTCCAGTCCAGCTTTGAGTGGCCGTAAAGGTTGGCACCATGCACCCATAGCCATTCGGCTTGGCTGCTGTCAGTGATGGGTTTGCCATCAGCAAACTGCAGCAGGGCACGACCGATGTCGTTGGCCTGGGGGTTTAGGAACGGCGGGCGGTAGTAGTACCTGCCCCTGAAGTCCAGCTGCATTGGGTAGTGCAGCCGTGGTTCATTGACGAAACGACGTGCCAGCCATAGCTGCTTCGCCGTAGCGATGCGACTGTTCTTGGTCTTGTCGTTGCGTTCATGGATCTGCCGTGCATTGAACTTCCACTGCGTCACATCAGGGTGATCGTCAGGCAGGTGCTTCGGATAGGGAGGGACAGCCCACCCTTCACGAGGCATCAGCTTGCCAACGGAAATGCTCTTCTCCCATGCGTGTTCGATCTGCTCCAGCACCCAACTGTTGACTTGCCATGCCACGCCCTGCTGGTGATTAGCAGCACGGATGAATGGCTCGTTGCCGGTGGTGTGTTCAGCAACGAAGTCAGCCCCGTCCTTGAGCAGCGTGTTGCCTGGGATGTCGGTGAAATAGCCGCCGTCCAAGGCTGTGGTCCAGACCTTGGGCTTGGCCACCATCGGCAAAGAGAACGGGCACAGGGCCATGCCTGTTTCATTGACCTTGCCGATGAATGCCATGCACTCATCAGTTGCCTTGACCTGGGTGATGCGATGGAGTCCGCGCTGCGCACGTTCCACCTTGATCAACCCAGTCTTGGAAGCAATGGTCATGACCAGGAAGGCACCAATGGCAGCACGTTCCTGTGGCGACCACAGCTCCGTGTTCTTCATGCGCTTGATGTCCTGGACCTTCTGCTGAAAGCGACCACGCACCCGCTTGTGGTTCTGCATCTCCCACCTACTGGCACGAGCCAGCATGGTTTCAATCCAGACCATCTCACCGACGTGGCAGGCAAGGGCACCAAGGTTCACCGGTGCGCTGATCTGATCAACGACAGCACGCAAGCCGCAGGCAGCCATGCGATGCGGGGCAAGGCATAGCAATGGCGACAGGTACTTGTATTGAGGACCTGCCTTGCCATCTCTTAGGCGCTTGCGGTGGTGACGGATCTCCTTGATGACGGCATCAATGCCCATCGTGACCAACGCATTGCCGTAGTCAGAGAGGGATTCCATGCGGGTGACGATGCGTCGGTTGCGAAGTAGCTCCCGACGGTCGGCACCCAACAAATACATCTCCCGCTCTAACTGCAGCTGCTGATCAATGAGCGGATCAGTTACCTCTTGCACGTTTCCAACCTGCATTCCAACCAAGGCGGAACAATGCAATAACACTGTCCTCAAACTTAGTAGGGAATGACTTCAGCCAGTCATTGAAATGCGTGTCGCTTTCAACTGCCGGATCAGGCAGTGCTGGCGGGCGATGTGGCAGGTACGTCCAGTGCGTAGTGCCATCCATGTGCGGCTTGATGAAGTAACCGGAGTACCAGCCGAAGCGAGGGCAGAAGTACAACACATTGCCCTTCTCGTCTGCATCATCCTTGGTAGGTGGATCAGTCCTCAGCAGGTAAATGTTTTCGTCAAGTGTGTCGGATGGGTGGGACATGTTTTCCAATGACAGTGATTGAGGTTGCTTTTGGGTAGCGGTTCTTCGCAAACTTGATGGCTTGCTTGTTGTTAACCGCTCGGATGTATTCCTTCATGGGTCTTGCTGCGCCAAAGGCAACAGCGATTTCCCATAAGGCAGAGCGTGGATCAGAGGTGCGACTGACGCCATCCCCAAGGTTGGGTCGTTCATCATCCGCCCATTGCAGGGTGAAGTTGCAATCCTTCCCTCTGATCGGTTTCATTTCACCTCCCATGGGAGGGTGCCGTACCTCTGCGCCAGACCGGTATAGGTGCAGTGCAGAGGATGGCTGCTGTGATGTCTGCCGTCCAAGCGATACAGCTTGTCCAGCCATTCGACGCGGCGCTCATCTTCGAGGCGCCACTTGGGGTCATACGGCATTGGTGTCCCTCAGTAAGCGGTCAGCCACTTCATTGATGGCGAGGTGGCAAATGCGGGCTTGCCCTTCATCAGGTGCCCACTTGCGGATCTCATCCGCCAAGACCTCAATCACTGCACGCATGCGTGAGTGGTCGTCGATCAAGGCAACACGATCCTTCCAATAGGCAGTCAGGCAACGACCAGACAGGTCATTCCCAAACTTGATCTCCATTGGGCTTGGTTTCTTGGGGTCCGCAGAGGACTCCACATCTGGCGTAGCCGACGATGTCGACATAGGAATCCAAGTGATCGGGGTTGGTTTGGAGACGGCTGAGCTTCAGGCAAATCATCATGTGAGCTACCTGCTGGGCAGTGATGTCTGCACCAGTAATGGCTGACCACATCAAGGCGATGCGATCAAAGCTGACCTTCGGATCACCGTAGTCAGCTGCTCGGTCATGAGTGATCGACTCCGCCCTTTGGTCAAACTCATTGATCCTTGACGTCATGCTGCATCCGTTGGTGGGTTGATCTTGTTGGATAGAAAGCGTGCTGCTTGTTGACGATCCCTTCGTCCACGTTCCGTCAATGTGTAACCACCATTTGCTGGACGTATCAGTCCCGCATGGTGCAACACCTGGAGTTGTTCCTTCACTGAATCCTGCAGCCATTGCTTGTCACGGGTGAGGAACGGCATCTTGATGGCTTCGACCAGTCCTGTCTGCCCTAAGGCCTTGGGGAACTGGTGATACAGGACAGTCAGCACCTCGTGTCTGACCCGTGCCATCACTTGTGACTCAGGAAGTTGAGCCATCGTCCTTCTCCTTATACGTGGTCAACACATGGCGGGCGAAGGCCGCGGCGATGCTTGTCGCTTGCGCGTTGGGCACATTGCCGTATGAGTCCTGCCACCAGTTGCGATACAGCTCGCACAGTTCCGCGTCCGTAGGTCTTTGCAAGTTCATAGGTCGTGGATAGGAGAAAGGTGGTCGTAGTCGGTGTCGTCATCAATGGTTTCAGGGCCATGGATCAGGCGCTTCTCGCTTTCTGGCGTCCACTTCAACGCCAGTCGACGCAAGTCATAGGCCAATTCCGAATGGCCCTCAGCAAATAGGCGTAACGACGCCTCGGTCAACAACAGGTGTGGTCGTTTCATTGGCAGCTGCTAATGATGTCGCCGGTCAAGGTCTCTTGTGCGACACAGCCATACAACTTGCCGTTGTTGTCTTGTCCACTGATGGCCCATTGCCCAGGCAACGCAGTGGGTTGCACTTGATAGGTCATGGTTGGTGTTGAACAGCTGTAGCCCCCACTTAGAGAGGGGTAACAGCCACTGGTTTGTCCGTGTACTGGGGTTACAGCCAACACAACAGCTGCACCCAACGCATGAAGATGTGTCATGAGGTGGTGGTGGGTAGTGCCCGGCCCTGGGGCCAGGCGGGGCCAGCATGGCGCCCCTGCCGGTGGTGGCTGGGGCGTTGTCGTGAACCGTTACAGAGGGGTGCGACGCCAGGCGGCATGCAGCTGTGATTCCAGGATTTTTAGGGCATACAGGCGGGCTTCGGTCCGCTTGATGGCCTCGCTGTCGTGCATCAGTTGCGCGTGGCAGCTGGCCCGGCAGGTGTCCAGGATCTCCTCTTCGCAGCGTGTCAGCTGGTTCTCTAGCTGTTGTTTGGTTGCCATTGGTGGTGGGTTGTAGGTGGTGGGTGCTGGGTGAGCCCAGCAGAGAGGGGCCGTAGCCCCTCAGTGCTGAGGTCAGGTGTCGCAGGTGTAGTGCTGCCGTTTGCCCATGTACTCCAGGACCTGGTCCTCGGTAATGGTGCGGCTAGCAACCGGCAAACCCTGCTCGTATGCCATGGCGCACCATCCCGTGTGACTGGAGGTGGTGCGCATGAATTGAACGGTTGACCCTGGAAAGATCACCCGCTCGACGTGTTGCAAGTCGGTCATGGTGCGACGTGGTGGATGGGTTGCGTGCCGGTGTGGGTCACCGGCTGCTCAGCTAGCTCTGCCAAGGCCATCAGCCAAAGCAGGGAGCTAGCGCTCATCGCAAAGAGCGGAACAGCAAAGCGCGACAGCATGGCTCAGGCCTCCTCGTAATAGAAGAGGCCAGCAAACCAGCGGAGGGCCGTTGCACGCTCAGCGCTGCGGCTGAAATGCCGGGTCCAAGGTGTCCCCCAGTCCTGAATCTCAAGCCAGCAGCGGATCGGCTCGCCGTTATCAAGCTCGCCCATAACTCGCAAAGCAGGGCCCCCAGTGGTCAGCAGAATCCGAAACTCCATTGGGTCCAGCGACGCCCCGTCACCAGGGCATCGCCAGCCATCCCGGATCTCGACGCTCAGCATGCTCTCGCGCATGGTCTCCTCAATGAGATCCGCCACCTCGTTGTAATTGGTGCCGTCGTAGCCGTGCTCTTTCAAGCACGCCTTGGCCTCCCTTGAGAGGTACTTGCCCTCTCCTTCCTCACAACAGAAGCCAAAGGCTTCCCAGGCGGCGGTGATCTCATCAGACCAGGCCTCGGCATTCGCCTCGGCACTGCTGATCCGCTCTCTTTCTTCGGTTGTCATGGTTCTGTGGTCTGTGGTGGGTGCCACCCATAGAGGGCAGCAGAGAGGCCCGTAGGGCCTCAGTGCTGTCGTCAATAACCCAGCCAGGTGAGCACTGCTTCGGCGTTGTAGACAGCCTGGAAGCCATGGGCTTCGCAGGCGTCCACCCAGCTGCGCAACGTCTCGCCGTGGCCCTTGAGGATCGCCTCCAGGTCGTCCACTGAATAGCGACCGGTGCGGCCTGCCCAGCTAAGCAGTGCCTCCTTGGTGTCCTGAGCTTCCATCACAGCAGCTCCAGAACAGCCACCAGGCCCAGAAGAGCCAGGAGGATTGTCTGCTGCTGCCGTAGGGCCTCGATCTGCTGAGCCTGGCTATCTGCCAGCTCGCAGGCAGCCGAGAGGATCTCGGCCTTAGAGGCCCGCTCTGTGATCTGCATTTGTCTAGGTGCGTGGTGGGTGTGCAGCAGGCCTTCACCCGCTGCCCCTCCATCCTACCACCATTGCTGGTGGCTGGCGAGCGTTTCGATCGCATCCCCTCCCGACCCTGGTTCCACTTGGTCGTCAGTGGTGCCTGGGGCGGCTCACAACCCACAGCCAGCCTGCTCCTGGCCCACCAGGGCCACCCCACCCCCAGCAGGCCCCCACGAGCCCCCTGGCCACCTCTGGCGCACCTGTCATCCATGCAGGTACGCGGACACCTAGGACGCCTTGGGGTGACTGGGTTCTGCGCTGTCCAGCGTCCACCCCAGGCCTGTCCAAGCCCCCACCTTGGACACACAGACCCCGCGTGGACCCCCTATGGGGGGTGACGACGACGTCCGCACTATGCGTA
>Ga0255160_1000032_pt1 | contig 57510 bp, 86 predicted proteins | sample Atl_Colum_RepB_8_2_FD_186010 | JGI IMG/M metagenome (GOLD analysis project Ga0255160, IMG submission 186010) | Freshwater microbial communities from Altamaha River, Georgia, United States - Atl_Colum_RepB_8h | ecosystem: Environmental > Aquatic > Freshwater > River | place: USA: Georgia... | reverse complement strand
TTGCAGCGGTTCCAACTTCTAGCTGGACGCCTGTGAGGTAGAAGTTCCCGGAGGAGTTTCCGATAACGGAGATAGCGCTGGTTGCCGACAGGATGTTTCCCGCGACCCATGCTCCGGCAGTCCCACTATAAGTAGAGCCCACACCAAGGCCGAAGGTTACGACAAGGCCTGACGTGTTGTCCGTGGCCCATGTTCCCGTTGTGTCGCCTGGGATAGTGACAGTCTTGTACTCGTAGGTGTCCGCCGCGGAAATTGTATAGGTGAACGGATAGCTACGATTCAAAGACCCGTTTCTGATTGAGCCACCAAACGTCCCAGTAAGAGAGGATCTAACCCAGAAAGAGAGGGTGACGGTCTTAGCTGACGCCGTGCCCCACGCAAGATCAGCAATGTTAAAGCCTTCAACCTGTTGAGTTGTTGCAACGTATTGAGTTGCGCCAAGACTTGCATCGGCAGTCCCAGTTTCAAAATACATGGCGTTCTTGAAACCCGCCGGAGCGTTCGTTGTTTGACGAACGGTCATGGTTCCATCTGTGTCTTCGGTAGAAGCCCAACGGTCGAGAGTGTATTGGGCGCTCGAAGTAAGCGTGACGGTGCCGGTTCCGCGCTGGTAAATTTCCATCGCGCCGTTGATGATCTTATTCCGCATCGCAAACGGGGATGCCATCGCAATGGTTCCCCCCGCAGTCGCGTTGCCGGACGAGTCGAGGACGATGTTCGGAGAGGCCGAAGAAGCGTGTTGAAGATTAGTGGCCTTTAAGGTGGACATCTATCAGCCCTCGTACATCACGTTGATGGTGCCAGCGTCGAATGTGCTTGCGGTCGCCACCACAGCAACACGGTCTAGTGTTCCGGCAAGAGCGATATGCCCTTGGGATGAAACAGTTATGTTGTCATTTCCTCGAAAGAACATTCCATTGCTTACCCATGTGTTTGTGTCCAAAAGAGTGAACACAATGCTGCCAACAATAGTTGTTGTTCCATCGGTAGTTCCCATGCCCCCTAATCCGTCCGTTATTGTTGCAACAGAAATTTGTGGGGTTGTTACATAAGCGACGTTGCCGGTTGAGTAGCCAGTTGTCACAAGACCTGACGAAGTGCCTACACGAAAACGAATAGTTCCAGACGCAGCTAGGCTGACCTGACGCATTGAAATCGTAATGCGCTTTACCCAGCTTGGGATGCCAGTGAAGTTAATCGACGTTCCGCTTGTTGAAGCCTGCGCTGTCATCAACGTCAGCGGCTGAGACAACATCGTTGGGGTTACGGTAGAGGAGCTCCCCGTCACAACTGCAGTGCCGGTAATGCCGGGGACTGTCAGCGTGTAGTCAGATGCTGTTGACGGCGTGTCCAGTGTGACCGAACCACCGCCAGTGGAGTTGAGCTTTAAGGGCATCAGTTAATCCCCAATGCTGCTTTGATCTCGTCGGGTGATTGAGCAGCGTCAATCTGAGATTGTATTGCGGAATACTTATCGCGGATTACCTGACGCGCAGCTTCAGCGGCAGCGGCCTCGGCAGGAATTGTTGCCTTGATGTCGAGCGGAGCAAACTCTTTCGCGCGCTCAGCGCGACGAATGGTATGGCCAATTTGTTTTGCCTTCTCAAGATTGACCGCGACTGAGCCATTGTTTAGCTCCCAAGCCTCAAAGAAGACACCTTGATTCTGCGGGAGGCTCAATGCGCTAATGATGATAGCCCCGGCCGGACAATCTTTTGCCAGCACCTCATCAAGAGGAAGTTCACCAGTGGGGTAGCAGATAGTCACTGCACCAATTTCATTCGGCCACACAATCACGTCACCCATTGAGGTCTATCCTTAGTAACTTGCGCTTAGAATAGCAGCGCACAGATATTGCGTTGCAGCCCCCAAAGCGCCATCAGATGAGACTAATTGGATTGGCGTAGAAGAGGTCGTTGGCGCGATAGAATTATACGGCAAAGAAACCGCGCGCATAGAAGTGCTGTTGCACCCACCTGCGCCGACTACACAGTAGTCGTTCACAGATAAAGCCGCAGTGAAATTAAGGACATAGTTTCCAGTTGCGGTTCTAGTTACACTGGAAATATTGAAAGAAGCATTTGTTGTGACCGTTGTTCCATTGTCGGTCAGCTTGATCCAAGCCTTCGCTGTGGATTTTGAAACAACGGAGCTTGTTGTGCTTGTCGGTGTGGAAGTGGTTCCAACCAATAGATTACCGGAACTATCGACCCGCATGCGTTCAGAGCCGCCAGTTGAAACAGCGACTGCGTCTGCGGCAGGAAATGCAATGCCGGTGTTAGTATCGGTGCCTTGAACGGCGGGGGTTCCGGCAGATCCGTCAACACCCGCAACGCCAGTCGTGCCGCTGATTGTGATAGGCATGTCTTACACCACCGTCCAAACTGAGCCTGACGGAACCGTAACCGTCGCGCCGGAGTTGATTGTCACCGGACCGAAGGTACCGGCGTTCTGACCAGAAGGGATGCTGTAGCTTGTCGTCACGGTCTGGTCGTTCAAGTAGAAGACGTTGTCCGTTCCACCACCGGTAGCACCACCACCGACCTGGGACCAATCCGTTCCGTTAAAGCCTTCAAACGATACCGTTGTCGTGTTGAAGCGAATGTAGCCGGCCGCGGGAGCCGCAGTGGTCGTGCTGCTGATCGGAACTTGGAAGGCGTTTTTGAAGTAGCCGGAACCGTAGACAGTAATGTCCTGCCACACGTCAGCGCTGCCGATAATGTCGGTCGTACCGACAAGGCGCGTGGTGAGCGAGGGAATTGAGTACTGATAGACCGTGTTGTTGGTATTACCAACAACGTACATTTTGAGGCCGTCGGGGCGAACGTACAGCCCGGTGGGGCTTGTCTCTTGAGAAGAAACACTGAACTGGGTGCTAGAATAGGTTGCTGTGCTGATGTCCCAAGGAGTTGTCAGGTTGTAAATCGCGACGGCATCCGTGTCGGAACCGAGAACAAACATCCGAGTGCCGTCTTCAACAAACGACAAATCTTGCGGAGTGCTTGTTTGACCTGCAACAGAAAACGATTGGACGTATGACGCCGTCGAAACGTCCCACGCAGTGGATAGGTTGTACTGATAAACGTCGTCCCCGGTGTTACCCACCACGAACATCCGAGTGCCTTCCGGACGGAAATAAACACCCACCGGGGTGATGTCCTGCGCAGCCACAGAGACAGACTTGCTCTCATAGGACGCTGTCGAGATGTCCCAAGGGGAGGTCAGGGCATACTGATATACTGTGTCGTTGGTCTGACCGACCATGTACATCTTCAAACCGTCTTGACGGAAGAAGAGACCGTGAGGGGCCGAGTCCTGCCCCGCGACGGAGAAGATTCGAACATAGGAAGCGGTGGAAACATTCCATGCGGTGGATAGGACGTACTGATTTACGTCGTCCCCCGTGGAACCCATGACATATAAGTTCCGCCCGTCGGGGCTAAAGAACAACGAGTTTGGTACGGTTTCTTGAGTAGCGACAGAAAATGAAACGCTGTCGTAAGAGGCCGACGCCATCTGCACATCGCTGATGGTCGTGTCCTTACGAGAGTTAAATCCATAGGCCGGAGAGGTAAGGCCGATACCGACATTCCCGGAGGAGTCGATAACGAAGGGGCTACCGTCCGGGTTGGCCGCATCCTCAACGAGGAGCGCATTTCCGGATCCGGTCTGTGTCACGCGCAGGGCGTTTCCGCTGCTCGAACCGCTGATGACCACGCCAGGCTGAACGGTGGAGTTGATCGTCAAGGTGTCAGCAGAGCTGTCGCCAATGACGAGGTTGCCTGTAAAAGCATCCATCGCCGGAACGACGTTAGTACCGTTGCAGAACACCAAGGTTGCCGTGCCGTTCGGAACGGTAACTCCAGAACCTGCAGCGGTTTTGATTACGATAGACTGACCGCCGCTCGTGGCGTTCTGGACGATATAAACTTTTTGGACTGCGGGGCAGATGACATTACGAGTGGCCGTAAGAGCGCCGCTCATGTTGAGGACCATCTGACGTGCTTGGTCCGTGGCGCCGTTCGCTGTTGTAAGCGTATAGTCGGCGTCCGTCATCGTGATCGAAGCAACGCCCGCAATCGCTTCTTCGATTAGGGTGCCGAGGTTCGTGTTGGTAGTGATGCCCCACGTACCGGACTGCTCACCCGTGCCGATGAGTTCGATGCGCAGTCGGGAGGAATAAGTACTTGCCATCTAAGACCTCTAAGCGGCGATTGGCACCCAGTTTGCGGATTGGGATGGGTTGATCGGACTATACCCGCCACCCGTCGAAGGAGCAATAGGTGTCCAGTTCGGGTCTTGATCTGGGCCGATATTATTCCAGACTAAGACCTCAGACACAAGACCCGTGCCTTCGACGCCAGTGAGTTCGACGTTTGCAGTTGCAGAAATTTGTACCGCGTAGGAGCGAGCTTCTGCCGAGACCCCGGAGGGATACACTCTAGCGGAATACGCGGCGTCTACGGTGCCGACCTCGCCCGTTGCGGAGACACCTGTCGGGAAGATATTAGCCGAGTACGAAACATCGACACTTCCGACCTCGCCCGTTGCGGGGACACCCGTTGGGAAGATATTGGCCGTGCGGCTTTCAGTAACTTGGCCAACGTCGCCAGTGGCCGAAACGCCAGTGACAAAGACGTTGTTGATGGATTTGGCAACAACCTGCCCAACCTGACCCGTTCCGGCCGATCCGGTAGCGGAGACGTTGGCCGTTCCCGTCGCCGTAACAGATCCGGATTGTCCCGTTGCGGACAGGCCTGTGACGGGAACATTTGCCTTGGCAGAGACGGCAGCAGTGCCAACAACTCCGGTGCCCGCAAGGCCCGTAATAGAGACATTGGCAATGCCTATTACGGTGACAGTTCCCACCTGTCCCGTAGCGGACAAACCCGTTGGATAGACATTGGCCTTGGCGGATACCGTAACGGTTCCGCACTGCCCCGTAGCGAAAAGCCCGGTGACGGAAACATTGGCCTTGGCTGAGACCGTAACTGTCCCAACCGACCCTGTAGCCACGGCAACCGTAACCGAGCCCTCGCCGAATGGGAGACTTCCCCATCCGGCCGAGCGGTTCCAACCCTCAAAGGCTACAGTGTCATTGGCCACGGAACACTATCAAGCGATACGGATGATCGCGTTGGCGGCGTCCGCCGTCGGGAAGATGACCGTGAAGTCACCGGCCGAAGCCGTCTTATCCGAACCGAAGTCCAGAACGACAACCGACGGGTTTGTGTAGGTGTGCGCCGGGGTAGTGTTATAGATCAACGCACCACGGGCCGTGAACGAAGCGGTTGCCCAGACCTCGTCAGCAAAATCCGTGAAGGCCGTCGTGCCGGAGCTCGTCGGGTTCACGTTGCTGAGCGCCTGACCACCGGCGACATACGCCGTACCCGTGGTGTTGGTCGTCTCACCAGAGGTCGTATACGCAGTGGTCGAGGCGTCGAGGGTGGCCGAGTTGGTGTACAGGGCCATGTAGAAAATGTCGCCGCCAGAGGAGCGGAAATCGTGAGCGCCTTCCAGCAACTGCTGCTTGAAAGACGTACACATGAAGTTGCCAGTAAAAGCCATGTCACGGCCTCCTAAGCAGTTCGGCGAGTTTTGGCTGACCCGCTTCAGTTACAAGGTGATGAACGGTCGTTCGATCCGACTGAATCGCCCGTTGCATATAGAGTAGAATAACGTGTTCTACCTTATCGCGAAAGGCCACAGCCTGTTCCCGGATCGCCGGGTGCGCACTTTCAGATATCTGAACAATGCGGTCAGCAGCGAGCTTAGCCCAGAACTCCGGGGGATGCCCACCATTTGAAGTCGTAGCAACGTCAACCTTCATAACTGAGGTGACGTTGGGTTCAGTCCAAGCCATCAGGTCGCTCTCACTCTGATCAGTCCGTCACGGTAGGCGTCGGTGTTTTCACGCCCTTCGCCGAAGTTCTTCAGGCGCCCGATAGCCTCAGTGTAACGCTGGTTGTAGACATTGAGGATGTCGGCCTCACCCTTCATAAAGGTGTAGGCTTCGAACAGTGTCGCGTAAAGAAGAGCTTCTTCAGCATTGTCCCCAAGCCAAGAGGTGCCGCTCTGAATGATGGAGAGCGGCTTATAGTAATAGTGCAACTCGACCGAGTAGGCGGCTGCAGGAGTAGGGGACAGAAGAAAATTGTTCACGTCGAACAGGGCGTAATACTTCGGAACACCCTGCGTTCCCGTTGGGTTGTACTCCTGCAGATACTCAACGTCCTTATTGAGAAGGAACTGCTTCGAGCCACCTGAAGTGACAGACAGGGAGAACGGCGAAAGGAAGTCTGACGGCACCGCCAGGTATTGATTGCCCGCCGTGGTCACGCCGCTCTGATTCTTACGGAAGACGTCCAGATCGACAGAGAACAGGATCCGCTCTTCCGCGTTCTGGATGAACTGGTTGATGTTCGCGTTGAACGTCGTTTCGTCGTTCTGGGTCCAGTCCTTCACAGCCTGAACGAGAGTGGCATATGTCCAAGCCATCAGGTCGTCACCCTCACAATGCCAACCTGCGTGATGCCCTGGATCAGGTCATTCTGCAGGAATGGGAAGATCGATGTTCCAACCGGCACATCCATTGGTTCGATGCGGTCCGGGCGGGGCTCATATAGCGCCTGCGGCTCGGGCGGCGGATAGGTTGGATCAAGCTGCGGGTGCTTTGGTTCCCAGCATTCGATGCACGTCCTAAACCCCGTCCACTCCTTGCGAAGCGTCGTATAGGGATACATCATTCCGCAGCGGTCGCATATAGCCTCGGAGTATGCACCGTTTGCATAACGAGCCATTAGACCACCCGATAGAAGTCTCGAACAGGGGTAAGCTGTAGCGGGGCGCGGTCACGATCTTCCTGCGCCGCTCGCTCAAACTCCTCGTCGTAGACAGCCTTCAAAAGAGCGACCCGGTCTGGGGCTTTCTTCATGGCGATGTAGTAGGCGAGGCCGGCCGCGAGGCATGGGTAGAAGCGGAAAGGAATCTGCAGGGTGTTCACACCTGCGCCCGCATCGTCCATCCGGACAAGCTTGTCGATGATGAGGTAGTAGGTCTGATCCGGGGCCGGCCACACCGTGACCTGTGGGGAGATCTGACGCTCGACCACGAACTGTACAGGTCGCGCCTGTGTCAGCTTGTTGGGGATGTTTAGGTACTGGTCCCGGCTGATGCGGTCGATGGTCAGGTCGGTCTGGTTCTGATTACCGATATTCTGGTCCATGCGGATCGCCGCGGACAAGATGTCGATTGTGGTTGCCCCGAGAGCGTAGGTCGTTGTCCCTGCAGACAGGGTGATCGACGTGCGCTCAATGGTCCACTGGTTCAAGCCGCGGTTGGCCCACTCGGCAAGAAGCAGGTTCAAGCTACGACGAGCCGTGCGCTGGTCGTAACCAGTACGGATCTCAATGCCGCAGCGCTCGAAGGCTTCTTCGATGTATTCCGCTACGTCGAGCTCAAACGTCTTCGTGCCGGAGACAGCCATTACTTACCGTACCGTGCTTTGTAGAGCATGTCAGAGGCCTCTTTAGAAGAGACCGGGAGGGCAGTGAGGTCGCTCTTGAGCTGGCCCTTCGAGACAATACCACCCATCGCCATCTTCTTCGGCTTTGACATGCCGGCTTCAGAAAGCGCAATAGCAATCGCCTGCTTGGGCGACTTCACAACGGGACCCTTCTTACCGGAATGAAGCTTACCGGCTTTGAACTCCCGCATAACAGTGCCCACTTTTTTCTGGGCTTTCGTCATCTTGGCCATATCAGAGCCCCTTCTTCCTAAACGGTTTGACCTTCTTGGCTACGGACTGCGGCTGCTTCACGAACTGTTTACCAGAAGCCTTACCGGCCCGCTTGGCTTTTGTTGTGGCCGCGTATTCTTGGGGAGACAAGGACTTGATCGCGGCCTCGGGAAGGTACCTCTCGCCGGTCACGCTGGAAGGTTTGCCGGATTTAGTCCGCCACTTCTGCGCTGTCCAAGCCTTGAGGGACTTCTGGGGCTTCTTCATTTGTCTTTATATCCACCGCCCTTGGCTTTGTATTCCTTCGCCAAGAGCTGGGCCTTCCTGGCCGACCATTGGCCTGCGGCAGTCCCTTGAACCGCCGAGGCCTTGATCTTTTCAAACAGGGCTTTGCGCATGCCGGGCTTCGTATAGTTGCCCGCTGCGTTCACCTTGCTTTTAGGCTTGGAAGGTTTTTTCACTTACCGACCTTCTTCATGCCCATAGCCATCTTTTTGCGCGGCGAGATCATCATGCCGCCCTTGGCCATCTTCTTAACGGCGCCACCTTTGGCCATCTTCTTGACCATGCCGCCCTTAGCCATTTTCTTCGAACCACAACCAGCCATGACAGCCTCCTATCAGCAAATCTTGCAGGGCTTTGAGCGGGCCTTGCCGTAACCGCGAACCTTCACGAGACCGCCCTTGGCGTACTTCTTGACCATGCCGCCCTTGGCCATGCCTTCGTCCTCAATCATGCGCTTGAGCGCATCACGATCAGACATACTAGGACCACCCTGCGGAGAAGATGGAGACATGCTCTTAGGGGCGTCCTCATACATAGGTTCACGGAGGTTCTTGGGAACGTCCTCATACATAGGTTCACGGAGGTTCTTGGGAACGTCTTCATACATATGTTCGCGGAAGCGCTTGCGCAAACCTTCTGGAACAACCGAAAACTTTTCGCTAGGTTTCATGCCGGGCATCTTACTTCCCCTTCTTCTTTCCAAGGATGATCATGATGCCGATGCCGGCCTTCGGAGCCTTGGCCATGCCACCTTTAGCCATTTTGGGCTTCAAGCCAGCGGCCTTCATCTTCTTGGCGTAGTCGGCTTTTGCCGCAGCCGGGCTAGGGCCTCTGCCTACGATGTCTTCCGTGGATCCCCACGTCTTCTTGTCAACGGAGCCGCCCTTAGCAAAACCCTTGGTTGCCTTGCCAAGACCGCGCTCCGCTACGCCGCCACGCCCGCCCTTTGTAGAGAAGCCCTTCTTGACTTCGCCGCCCTTCTTCATGCCGGGAACGCCCTGCGGCATCGGACCAGCCATCGGGGGAACCTGACCTTCGAGCAGGGCGGGGCCCATAGCTTTCGGGGCTTTCATTGCTTTAGGCATCTTGGCGCCGGCACGTTTCATGCCGATCATCTTGCGCATGCCCATTTTACGCGGACCCATGGCCATCAACGTGCTCCTGTAATGCGGTCAATCTTTTCTTCGAGGCGGTCGAATCGCTGCATGATCCGGCTAAGATCATTGTGCAGATCGACTTTTGTAACATAGTTCTTGGCGATGTCTTCACGGGTTTCCGACAGGTTGCTTGTCAGGCGCTCCTGTTTCCCATGTAAGTGAACCATCGCCCATGCCGCGGGAGCGACAATCAACGTCAGGATCGTGTTCCAGATGAACTCGATGCTCGCACTCATTTGAATCGACTCCCGCCAGGAGGGGCCTTTTTGGAACCTTTGGGACCCGCCCAAAGGACCTTGCGGGCCCAATAGTTTGCAGAAAATTTATCGTCCTTACCCTTGATGCCAGCGCTACGGGCGAGGTAGCTCTTGCGGGCTTCGGCCGAATAGTTGTGACCCATGCTGGCATCGCCGAAGTGGACGACCTTTACTTCGTCGCCCTTCTTGGCAAGCACCATCTTTTTCTTCTTAGGGTTCGTAGAGGCGCGAGGCTTGTTGAAACCGGGATAGCTTACACCCCGGTAGCTGATGCCTTTGCCAGTGCGCTTGACGTCAGATGCTTTGGCCATCAGGCAACCCCCGCGTCGTTCTTGATCAGGATGCCTTCCAACTGGATGGATCCAGGAGCAGGGTTCGACTGTCTAAGCTGCCACTGAACGTCTGTCTTTTCGACATACGCACGGGGAATGATACGCGTTGAAGCGTAAGCTTGGGTAAACGGGGCAGAAAGAACAACAAGCGGGGTTGTTACGCCCCCGGAGATGGTCTGCGAATATACCCGATAGGTGCAATACTGCGAGCCGTTGTTCGTCGTAAAGGCTTGCGCACGAGTGAGATAGAAGGTGTGGCCGGCCGGAACCGTGTAGATGCTTGCCTGACTGCGACCCGTTCCAGCGTTGATCTGAGCGTACACCACACCGCTGTTGGCGGCGGTGATGTTTCCGACCGTGGTTCCGGACGTGATCTGCATCGCGTTGATGCGGAAGAATGTCGCCGTCCCGGAAGTGACCGTACCCGTAGTTCCACCAGAAAAGGTGACGGTAGCGGTCTTCACCTTATAGTCAGCATCCAATCCGAAAACGCGCATGGTGCAGGTTTCGGAGGACGAGCTGGAGAACGTCATCGCAAGAGCCGATGCCGGGAAGACATACGCTGTGTCGTTAGACTTCTCCCACACCGCACGGAACTGATCACCGTGCAAGGCGTTGTAGCCCTGCACGTTCACTTCGTTGTGCCAAGAGATTTGCCCCCGAGCTAGTTGTAGCTCGAAGGGCTCGTTCTTACCGCACTTGGTTGTTGAGGACGGCTCAGCCATCTCATCACCCGTAGGATTTAAGGACCTCGATCACCACGGTATACCGGTCGCCGTTTGTGGCTCCGACAGTGGTGAACAGGAGATCTCCCGTCTTCCCGGTCCCCGCGTTGTTGGTGATGCCACCAAAGCGCGAGAAGTCGAGGGAGATGAAGTCAGCTTCACCAAAGGTCAAAGCCACTACGTCTGTGGTGGCATCCCAAAGAAGATTGAGACCCATTCCAGCCGTCATGGCGTCAACCCGCTGGATTGACATGCCCGTGCAAGGCTCACCCTGAAAGCCGTTCAAAGCGGACACGTCGATCTTAACGACGCCCGATTCACCTGTGCCATCAGAAATGTTGGTGAACTTGAAGACGGCACGTTGAGTGCCGTCAACCAAGATCTGCGAGGTTACTGCGTCAGCCATGTTGGCCTCCTGCTAGAGGGAGCCGGTTACGAGGCCGAGATAGCAGCAAGCGTGTCGCAGCGGAGCCAGTTCGTGCCGTTCGAGAACGCAACAACCGGGGAACCGGCGGCGCCGTTCGAAACGTAGATCAGGCGACGAGCGTTAGCCGAAGCGGAGGGGACACCAGAAACGGTGTAGGTCGGGAGAACCACGCTGCCCGTGACGTTGCCGGTCACGTTGCCCGTGACGTCGCCAACAAAACCATTCTGCGAGGTAACTGGACCCGAAAAAGTAGTCGAAGCCATTTGCTTCACTCCTGCACGATGAGGCCCAGTAGTCTGTGCAGCGTCCGCCGGGACGGTCTACGGGGCCGGATTAACCCGGTAAAAGACAGTGCCATATCTGGCAGACAAAAGAAAGGGCCCGCCGAAGCGGGCCCCCGTTTTCGTTAGGCAGCGCCTTCCGAGCCGTAGATGGAACGGAAGTCCGACCAACCGAACGAGTAACGCTCACGCGCCTTGTAGCGCACGTTGCCCGTTTCGAAGTCGCCTTCCATTGCCGTCTTGATCGGCGAACGGACGAAGTGCTTCATGCCGTTCGGAGCGTCGGTCTTGACAAACCAAGCATCCGGATCGGTCAGGAAGTGGTTGATGACGTAGCCCTGCGGGAGCATTCCCATGCTCTTCATCGCGTTGACGTCGTTGTCGGCAGTACCGACGCGGAGGTCAGACACGAGGATACGCTCAGCGGTGAACTGGAGCGCCGGAGGAACGATCAGCTTCATGCCGCGGAGGGCAATCTTCAGACCGCGTTCGTCAACGAAAGCCGAAATGTCGATGAGCGCCTGCTCAAGCGACGTTTCGTTCAAGTCGGCCGGAGTGGCCGGCTCGTTGACGACGTTGCCACCACCAACCGTCGGGTGAGTGCCGCAAAGCTCGACGCCGTCGCCGCCCTTGTAGGACGAGTTGAAAGCGTTGTTGAGGATCGCAGCGGCCTTCACCTGCTTCGTGTTCGCCATGGAGCGAGCAAGAGCGCGGGTGTAACGGGCCGAGAGACGGTCGTAGAGGTTGTCTTCGACAGCTTCTTCCGTGATGGCGAATGCGAGAGCAATCGTCTCATGGGTGTAGCGAGCCGTCCAAGCTTCGCCAGCCGTGTCGTAGGAGACGGCAGCGCCTTCACCCTTGACCGGAGCCTGACCAAAGCCCGAGAGCATGACTTCTTCTTCGAACGCGCGGTCCGAGCTCTCCGTGTCGAAGATCTCAGCATGCTCGTTGTCGTAGCGGTCATACTCAAGACCGAACAAGGCATTAAGGCCTGGTTCCAGTTCTTTGAGAAGTTGGGAACGTGTAATAGCCATCTGTCAAACCTCCGATCAGACGCCCGCACCCGTACCGTTAGCGCAGTAACGGTAGAAGTGGTTGTTGATCATGACGATAGCCAGACGACCCGCTGCCGTTGCGTCATCGTTCGAAGGAGAATCTTCGAAGCCGATGATGCGCAGGTTGAGGGTGTTCGTGGTGTTCGCCGTCGAAACTCCCAGTTCGCCATACGACATACCAGAGGTCGCATTGCCGCTGGTAGCACCAACAAAGTTGGCGTTGGCATTAACAAGGGAGTCAGCCGCAGCCGCATCGCAGTTGATCAGGAAGAGCTGATCAGGGTGCGCAGCGACGAGTGCCACAGCTTCCGTGCCGGCCATCACAGCAGCCGTTCCAGGCCACTTGTTGGCGTAGGTCGGAGTGCCGTTGAGGTCAGTGTAGTTGCAGCCGATGAACGCGCCCAGAAGAGGGACCGTACCACCATTCGCGTTGCCGACGATGTCGATAAGACCGTTAGCCAACGGGATCACCGGGGTGCCTTCATAGATGACGCTAGAAGTGCCCGCGGTACCCGTCGTCTGGATCTTATACGTGCTAACACCGTTGGTGTTAGCGCCTTCGCCGAGCATCTTATACGGGCGGAGCCCGAAAGCGGCATCGATATTTGCCATTGCTCAGATCCTTGTGACGTTAATCGGAGGAACGATTTCCCCCGAAGGTAACCCTGCTTTGCCGCTCAGGTTTGCTGATCGGCATGTTGGGATTGCTCTCACGCATCAGGTCGTTGTCTACTGCAGCGAGCTGTTCGCTTGTTTGACGACGGTAATACGAGTTGCGTTGTTGTGCGATTTCGAGAGGAATACGGGCCAACACAAGCCCACCAACTCCAATGATCCCGGCATGTTTGCCGTCTTGGACGGTGGGGAGTTCCCAATCCGGATACTCCTCGGCGCGAACTAGCTCAAAGCCTTCGCGAAGTCTTGCGGATAGATTCTTCCGGTCATCCTGACCGTTGACTTCCATACGGATCCAACGGTGGGCATATCCCTCCGGTGCAGGAGGTGCGTCCAGTGAGGACGGGGGCTTCCACGCTTTGGGGCGGGAAGACTTGGCACGGCTGGTTTCAGCACGCGGGGTACGTTCCATGTTCGGCTCCTTCTTCAACGAGCGAGTTTCTGAAGTTGCCGCGCATAGTCTTTTACACTAACTCCGAGCTTGCGGGCAATCTCAATTTGTGAACGGGTCAACTTCACCTGTTTAGGGTTGCTGTCGGACCGTGCGGTTGGACGGGCTGATGCCACCGCCGTAGGTGCGGGTCGTTCCACAGGTTGCTCCTTCCGGAACTTGTGCGGGAACTCACCACGAATACGGCGGTCCAGCTCGGAGTAGTAATCTTCGCTAGACGGATCGAAGCCTTCCTCTTCCACAAGCTGGCTGTGGATGACGAAAGCTGTGGCCGTCATGGCTTGGTCTGCACCAAACCATTCATTGCGTTCGGCCCATGCTTCGGCACGAGGGTCGGGACGCGCGGCTTGTCTCTGGGGTTGGGGCGCCGGTTGCTGCGCTTGAGGCTGAGCTTGCGGTTGAGGCTGAGCAGCGCGTTGCTGTTTAGCGGTGCGCAGCTTGTCTTCCTCCAAGGCCAAGGCGGCGAGCTGCTTCTGGGCTTCGATCTGCCCATCCACGTCTCCCGACTCGACCGCAGCTTTCAGCTTGTCTGTGACGACCTGCTGCTGAGCTTTGACACGGCTCTCATACTCAACGACCAAGGACTGATCGAGTTGCTGAGCCTTCTGTTTGAAGGACTGGTTCTCAACCTGCAGGCTTTTGGCGTACTCGATTGCCGCCTGCTCTCGGCGTTCGGCCTCGCGCATCTTGAAGGTCAGCTTATCGATGCGCTTTTTAACCGCATCGCTGATGCCAGAAAGATCTTCCTCTGACTTCTTGGGCTCTTCCTTCGGCTCTTCGGCTTTTGGCTCCGGCTCTGGGGCCTTCTCCTCTTTCGGCTCGGGGGCCGCAGAGGCTTCTTCCTCGGTCTCTTCGATGACCTCGAAATCGTCTTCGTCTTCCTTTTTGAGAACTTCAGTCTCAGACATATAGATCTACCTCTATAGCGCGGCTCAGACGTTCAAGACGTCTTTCGGATCCGCGATGGTTGCGATGATCTCGTCATCGTTGAGGATGCGGACTTCACCGCCCTCAATCTTGAAGCGGGCTCCGGCATAGCGACCGAACAAAACCCAATCACCCTTCTGGCACCACGGGCCTCCGGGGAACTTGTCTTTGTCGGTGTAGCAGTCGGCACCCATGTGAAGAACGTAGCCGACAACCGTCGCCAACGTCTGACGCTCCACGTACTCATCAGGGAGATAGACATTCCCCTGTGTCTTGCCTTGACCCCGGAACGGGAGAACAAGCATACGCCAACCGGTCGGCTTGGGAAGCCGTTCGATTGCCGTCATGTCCATCTTTGTGGGGTCGAGGTAGAGTTCGTCCTGTTTAACGTAGGCCGACTCTACGGGAGAAGCTTCTGCCTTCACTTCTGGCACGGCGCTCTTGGCCTTCACTTTCCGGGCTACATGCTCCGGCAGGATGAGTTCACTCATCGTCAATATCACTCTGCTTTAGCAGAAGGCGGATCTCAGATTCAATTTCGTTCCACGCTTCGAGCTTTCCCCGAAGGTGACGAAAAGCGGCGAAATCGTTGACACTGCCTTCTGTTAAAGCCTCAACGACGACGCTTCGACGCTCACGCACGATCTTGTACATTTTTTCTACAATGTAAAGGTCATCCATGGCTCAGTCCTTACAAAAGGCTTCGCGACGAGCGTTATGAACCTTCACTTGTTGGATTGTCTTGTCCGTGTCCTTCTGGCTCCATGTAATGTAGCCAAAGACGGAGCAGCTAGTCTCTGTTGAAACGGTCTGGGTTGCGCAAGCTCCCAGGATCAACATCAACGGCATCACCAGCACGTATCGCATTTCTAACCCTTTCTAGTTCGATTTGTGCGCGGCGGGCCTCGGCATAGGCCAAGGTGTCCGACCGGATCTTCCAATAGAGCCCACCCGCAACGGCCACAACTATAGCACCGAGTGCTACATAGCGGCCGAGCGGGGTGAATAGGAACGGGATCATTCTCCCGTTTCCTCCAGTCTCTTCTTACGCCAGTTCCAAATCAGGATGGCCGCAAGCACGATGATGATCAGGACCAGCACGTTCGGGTTCATGACCGCGTCGAGGAACGACTTGGCATTGTCCCCGGCTTCTTTCAAGCGATTGACCACGTCGGCAACGGCAGTGGCGCCAGACAAGCTGCCGACAGCGAGGGCCGTGTTGGCTTCTTTGGACTGAGCAATCGTCTTAGCCGGCCGAGGTGCGTCGGGCTCAATGCGGCTTTGGTCTATGTCAGGGGAAGAGTTGTCATTCACCCCACGCCACATGGCGCATTCCGCACGGCGTCGGCGCACAAGACCTGGCAACTCCTTGCCACCGCCCTTGGTCCACTTCATCAGCTCAGCAGGGACGGCGTCGTACTGCCCAGCGTTCAGCTTCTTGAGGAGCGTGGACTTGGCCAACGCTCCTTCGCCCACGTTGTACGTGAACGAGACGAGAGCATCGAACTGGTTCTGCGTCAGCGGAACTTTGACCAAGCGGTCAACGGCATCTTCGTACTTACCAAGATCCCGAACGAGGATAGCGTTCGCTTCTTGGTAGGTGATCGTCATGCCGGGTTGGACCTCCGGGGCTCCCGCCGCGGAGGTGTGGCCGTAGCCAATTGTCCAGATACCCGCCGGACATTTGTACGCTGTGAGCCTTTGGCCTTCGAACTGCTTGATCAGATCGACGCCAGCTTGGGAGGTTTTCACCGGACGACGAAGCCCTTGTTGCGGAGCATGGCACCCTGACCAAGGAACTTCTGCCGGCCCTTCGGGGCGGCTTCAACCTTGACGGGAGTTTCCTGAGCCAGCGGCACCGAGCCTTGGCCGACGATGGTCTGAGAGGTTTCGACGTTGGGGGTCTTTGGCTGCATGGTATCACCTTAACCGTAGTACTGAGTTGTCCCGGAGGGACGGCGGAAGAAAGCCGGGATCGAAGCGATACCGGGACCAACGGGAGCGTAAGGAGTACCATACGCTATGGGCCGCGGTTGGGGAATGGCCACGGAGTACGTTGGGTAGCTTACGGGCTGAGCGGTTGGGACGGGCTGTCCCATGAAGTTTGCGGTCGTGTAAGAAACAGGGGCGACAGTTTTTCGCACTGCTTCTTGGTTGGCCAGTGCTTGATCCACCGTCGTTGTCGGAACAAGGTCTCTCGGATTGGAGTCAAAACCGCCACCCCCATCACCGCCGCCACCAGCTTCCCCAGAACCGCCTACGGGTCCCGTGCCGCCACCAAGATTTCCGCTGCCGGCTAGGCCCATCAAACCGCCACCGGTCTGCAGACCTTGGCCCGTTGCTAGGCTTACACCTTGGCCGTAGATCGACGTACCAGTCAGGCCCATGACGCCGAGATTTGCCGGCCCGTACCCAGGGACCAATCCGGATAGAACACCATTAGCGAGCATGGATACTGCTGGAGACCCCAGAATGTCAGCGATACTGTTCGGGGCTGGTCCCACAGAGTAGCTCGCCGGAACGCCGTCGATGCTCGTTACGCTAACCTGAGCCCCGGTTAGGGGGTCAGCAAAACTTTCAACGGTAGTGGAACTTGATGAACGACCTGGGGTGGCTGTCGAGGATGTCGGAGACGTTGACGCTGTCGAAGGAGCGACAGACGCCGTGGACGGGGAGACTGTCGCAGCCTCCGGAGTGGAGACGGCCGGGGAGACCGACGGAGAGACCGATGCCGACGGAGCAACAGAGGTAGCCTCCGGAGCCGGAGCTGCGGTAGAAATGGATGGCGGAGATGACGCGGCTATTGCGAGGGAGGAAAGGCTGCTGCTTTGAATCGCTGCCGCAATTTCTGCGTTTGTGAGGCTGGGAGAAACCTCCACTGTCGGGTTTGCCGCAACCTGTGCGGCCATTTGCGCGGCCTGCTCGGCGGTGGCATTTGCCCGGCTTCCCGGTACGCCCCCAGATGCAAGCATGCCTGTATCAACGTCGGCACCGGAGAACGGGGCGCCCATGGAGACGCCGGACGGCCCAACACCAAACCCCATTCCCATAGAGGGGGACGAATACCCTTGAGTGGAGGTGCTCATGGCCGCTCCACCAAAAGGTGTCGAAGAAGGGGCGGAGGTGCTGTACCCGCTTTCGGTTGCAGCAAAACCGGCTACGCCCGTGTTACCTAGAGCGGCGCCCAGACCGCCGAGGCCACCGAGACTACCAAGACCACCGGAAATGTTTCCGGCGCCCATGCCAAGACCTGACACCCCATCGACGCTGGTGCCCGTTCCGGTGATCCCACCGGGGCCGAATGCGCCCATGCTTACGTCGGAGATACCCATAGAAGACAGAGATGTAGAAACATCCGCCGTGGGAGAGACTCCCTGAGTCCCCATCTCTGCGACACTGGTGGAAGGGGATACCCCTGTAGCTCCACCAAATCCAAAAGCTCCTGCATCGGTGGGGCCCAAGGCACTATCGACGCCGGCAGCGGCATCAGCAATCGATGATCCACCAAAATCTGCGCCTATGCCGCCGAGCCCACCACCAGCAACACCGCCTGTATCGCCTGCGGGAGAACCAGATTCGCCGCCGAAGCCGCCACCAAATCCGCTATCGCCAACACTCCCGCCAGCAACTCCGCCAGTATCGCCTGCGGGAGAACCGGACTCGCCGCCGAAACCGCCGCCATAACCCCCGTCGCCAACGCCCCCGCCGAAACCTCCGGAAGCGTCCCCTGCCGGAGACCCTCCTGTGTTGTCTCCACCGCCGGGGGCATCACCGGCGCCGGCATCTTCGGCCATCTTCGGAACATTAGTGAGAAGGAGTTTTTCCCAAAGGAAAGACATCAAGCAACTCCGGCCCTCTGGAGAGACACATTCGCGCGAAGCTGCGCGATGTCCTCATTGGACTGCATGCGTTCACGGTCAAGCGCGTCTTTCGCCGCCAGCTTCTGACGGTCGAGAGCGATGCGCTCCTGTTCTGTCTGCGCTTTAGTCGCGACTTGCTGCGCCTTGATCTGCAGATTTTTCTCCTGCAGTTGGAGCAACGGATCGGGACCCTGCGGCTGCGGCTGGAGCTGCTGCAAAAGTTGAGACTGCATCTGCGCTTCCAACTGTGCAACCGCCGCCTGATACTGTGCGGGGTTCATCGGAGGCGGAGCCATCATCACGGGACGACCGAATTGATCAGTTCCCTGTACAGGCTGTTGCATCTGCTGCATGGCCTGCTGCTGCGCGAACAGAGATATGTGCTCGAAAATATGCGAGAGCAAAACGCCCTGAACTTGCGGCGAAGCCTGAATGAGCGGCAGCATATAAAACTGAGCATGAGCTGCGATATGAGCCATGTGGTCTTGTTCCGGGAAGGCCTGTAGCGGGGAACCCCCATTAGGAACAACAATCGACCTAGCATTTTCCTGCGCTGGCCCCTGCGGTTGTGGTTGCGGAGGAGGCGGAAGCAAGATGTCGATGTTCTGCACATTGAGCGCAGAGTACATGCGACGATACGCTTCGTAGAGATTGTGCATCTGCGGCGCGGCCTGAGCGAGGCGAAGCTGCTCTTGCGCGAGCGAGATGCGTTGCGTCATCGAATAGATGTTCGGATCGGACACCGGCAAGATGTCGATACGCGCATCAAAGTCAGACGCTTTGATTGTACGATCCGCATTCGGAACTTCATACGGATAAACTGGCGGCAGAGATTCCGCAAAAACTGCAGCGAGCAGTTTCAGTTCTTGGCCCTGCGCATAGTGCATGCGCTTGTGGACCGCCGACATCACACGCGAGCCGCGCTCCAAAAGCGCAATCGTGGTGCCTACCGGGAGCTCTTGGTTGGTTTCACCCATTCCAAGATCGCTCGTTCCGACAAACTTTTGTGCGGCCGTGATGCAGAAGCCGAGCAACTGATAGAGCGTTGCGCTCGGCTCTTTATACGGAAGCGGCAAAAGGTTTTCGCGCAGCGAGCCGCCAGGCGCATCGACATCGCGCCACTCACCGGGCTGCAACGGCGCGTCCTGATCCTGAACGCGCAAGCCTTTCGCTTTGAAACCTGCCGGCAAGTTCGAAAGCGTACCCGCGTCGATCAACTGACGCAGGATAGACGTGGACGAACGCGACAGATTGCCGAGCAAGTGGACAAGGCCGAAGCCGTAGAAGCCCATGCCGGGAAGAAACTTGTAGTGAACGAAGTACTGGCGCTTACGGCGCAGCGGATCGTCCGCTTTGTAGTTGCGGCGGATCGACAGGATCTCGCCACTCGATTTTTCAATCGTCACGATGTACGGCAGCTTGATGCCCGTCTCGACACCGTCCTCAAGACGGTCTTCGAAACCCGGCAAATCAAGATTGCAGTGGCATTCGAGCAGCGTGTACTCGTCCGAGTCTTCAGACGGCTCGTTGCCCGTGATCTGGTCGATCTTTTCCTTGATCTCGTCCGGTTCAGACGCGCCCGGCTTCGACAATTCGATGTCGCGATAGACGCCGGCCACCATCTGCTTGCGCAATTCGTTCGCCGAAATGCGAATGACGTGCGTGACACGCTCCGCGGTCAGCAAATCACGCGCCGTGTACGGGACGATCAGGTCTTGCGGCAGCACATAGGGGCTGGTCGCACGGCCGAGGAAGCCGTCATAGTACACTTTCTTGAAGGCCGACCCGCCATAGCCCACGTAGTAGAGCATCTGGTCGAAATCAGGGTCGTATTCCTGCATTTCGTGCGTGATTTCGTAGTTCATGTAGGTACGAACACGCTCGGCTTGCGCCTCTTTCTCCGGTGTCGCCGCACCGATGATCTGTGTGCGGACCGGACCGCCCGGAGGAAGCAATTCTTTATAGGCTTGCGCCTGAAATTGGATGACCGACTCGTTCAAAATCGGGTGAACAACGCCAGATGCGCCATCAAACGGCTCAGTGCGCTCTTCGTACTGCAGGCCAAGCAGCGTCAGACCCTTTTCATAGGTGTCTTTCCACTCTTGCCGGCTCGAATCGTCGTCTTCAATGAACGAAACAAGCTCGGTTGAGATCAAACCGAGGTCTTTTTCGTCGATATACTCGGCCAAATTGGCGCCGAACGGGGCGTCTTTGGGGTTCATCTCCCCCGAATCAGGGCCGAAAGTGATGGTGACCCCACCATCCTCGTCGTCTTGGATCTCAAAATCGTCTTCTTCGTCATCGTACTCCGGACCATCGTCCTCTTCCGACTCGATATCGAGATCTTGATCTTCCGGTCCGGGCAAACGACCCATGTTGTCTGGGTACATCGCCTTATCGACGTTGTTAAAGGGGTCCGTTGCCATCAGTAATACACCCTGCGACCGACATGCTCGGTCCGTTCTATCACATAATCTTCAGGATGGGTAATGAACCCGCCCTGGCGGAAGCGCATCAAGGCCTGAGAGGCCGCGTCGCAATGGTCATCGTGCGCCCCAAACGGAAACGCCGCGATTTCCTCAATCACCTCTTCTGCCCAAGAGGTATCGGGGTACCACACAAGCCCCGCTTCGAAGAGCGGCGCGACTGAGTTGAGGCGGCTGAACTTGTCATTACCACGCGACGGCGTGTAGTTCACGACCGGAATGCCCATATTGCGCAGTTCCTGCGTCAACGGCAAGCCCGCGGCCTTACTTTCGATCAAGACCGTTTCCGGGTCCCAATATTGGTACTCTGAATAGGCCACGCGCTTGAGGTCAGGGAACTCCCACCGACCCTTCTTGGCGTCGAGCAGGATGATATTCGCCGGCCCATCCTCCCGTGGATAGAACACGCCCCACGTTTGGATGGCTGAGAAGTCCGCCGTTCGTGTCTTGAGGAACGCCGTATCGTAGGATTGCATGACATAGTGCAGCCGAGGCACCTCTCCCTGCTCCCACTTCTGCCACCACTCCCGCTTGATAATCGACGCCGCATCCGACGTCGGTTGCTGCATGTACTGCGCTTGCCACTTCGACAGCGAGATCGAAGCCTTGATCTTCTCCAGCTCGTCAAGCTTCCAGTATTCCGGCCAGAGCGGATCGCCGCTTTCAAGAATAGCCGGAAACTCGACCACCTCCCACTGGTCCGCCTTCGGATCCATGGCCTGCTGCTTCAACAAGCGCGCTGTGATGTCGAGTTCGCCCCATCGCGTCATCACGACGATGATCGCGCCACCCGGCTGCAAGCGCTGACGCGGACCGGCCTGATACCAGTCCCACGCGTTCTCTAGCGCCGTGGGCGATTGAGCGTCCTGTTCTGAGTGTGGATCATCGACAATGAACAAATCGGCGCCGCGGCCGGCGATGTTACCACCGACACCGGCTGCGTAGTATTCCCCGCCGTCGTCCGTCTCCCAGCGATACGCCGCCTTCGAGTCCGACCGCAGCTTGGCCTCCGGGAAGACCATCTTGTACTCATCCGTCTCCATCAGGTTCTTCACCTTGCGGCCGAACCGGATAGACAGATCCGCGGTATGCGTTGCCTGCATGATCTTCTTGTCAGGCATGCGTCCAATGAACCACGCCGGAAACAGATACGAAGCAAACTCTGACTTCGTATGGCGCGGCGGCATATTGATGATCAGCCTTTTAAGCTCTCCACGAGCAACCGCTTCAAGTTTTTCTGCCACAATCTTATGATGCCGACCGGCGATGAAGTTCGGCCAGATAAAGCGCACAAAATCCAGAAAGTTATCGTGGGCCTTGGTGACTGTTTCGAGGCGATTGGCTCGTTCGAGGAGCTTGGCGTATTTACGGAGTGCATCTTCAGGAACCGTTGTCGGTAATGCCATGCCTTAACCTCTGCGGCCCATGGGTCGTAGCATGCTGAAATCGGCCTCTCTGGGCTTGGTCGATTCATAATAGTCCGTGATCGCAGAGATCATGCGCTGACGTTGCGAGCGACTTGGTCCTTGGTCCATGGACGCCTTCTCACGCATCAGTGCCAACTCCTCTGCATTGAGCGCGGCAATCCCTTCAGCGTCCTCGGCCATTGGCATCCCGAGAGCGTTGGCAAATCTGCCAACATACTGCGGCACCGAAGTACCCGTCACGTCCGACGCTTCACCGGCCTGGGCCATGGGCCGACCAGAGAACCACATGCTCGCCGCATCATAGGGGTTTCCGGTCTGTTCAAGGTATTGTCCGAACTTTGCCCGAGCGACGGCGTCCTGCGCCTGTTTGTTTTCAAGAAACTGCTGGGGCGTCATCGACTGGCCGAGGACCTCTTTCGTCCAAACAGGGATGTTGAAGTCCATGACCTGATAGCGGCCGTAAGCCTGATTACCGCTCTCGGTCCGTGGTCCAAGGGCCGAGTAGTTATTGCCGCTTTCAATGCTACCAAGAGCATTCAGATAACGCGTTAACTCAGCCAAAGGACGTATCTCCCAAAACACAAAAAGATCTGCTATACCGCTGCGGCATTATAGCAGGAGTTCTGGCGTTGGCGGACGGGCCTCAACCAGACAAGTACGACATTGCCAGATTCTTTTCCAAGGTCAACGTGCGACCGTCAATGGAAGATTGCTGGCTATGGGGCGGCACGATCAGTGGCAGCATGGGCTACGGATCATTCTCCGTTGCCAGTTCCAGGTTCTTCGCTCATCGCTTTTCTTACGAGTACTTCCACGGCCGGATCCCGGAAGGGATGGTAGTTCGTCACCGCTGCGATAACCCGCTCTGCGTGAACCCTTGGCATTTGGAGACGGGCACCCATAAGGACAACGCTCTGGATCGGGTCATCCGGAACAGAAGTACACGTGGGTCTACAAACGGTAGCGCAAAGCTGACGGAACAGCAGGTGCTCGACATATTCCATGACGAACGCCTTCCAACGCGGATCGCTGAAGATTACGGGGTCGATCACACTACCGTCCGCAATATCAAGAATGGGAAAAATTGGGCCCACCTCACCGGAGTGAAGCGGGCCCATAAGAAATGACGCGGCCACGATGCGTGGGGGAGGAGCCTCGTCATCTTCCGCCCGGAGGGAGAGTCGGGGCGGGAAACAAAACTGGCCGGAGGTTTGTGCCCGATGGGACGCTATGCCCACCACACGGATGGCGCCAATGGCCCACCCCCTCCGATAGTGCTAACCGGGATGATCCGTCCGGTCAGCAGGGGGAATGTGCCATGGACCGTGGGCGGTGGTCAACTGAGACTGCAGAAGACGCGGATGATCGCGACTGTCAGGCATGCGGCGGCGCCTGCGCAAAACAAGAAAACTGCGAGGGCGAACAGAAGTTCCATCTTACTTGATAGGTCCGCCCACTAACCACGCGTCACACGTGCGGTCGCCGGCACACTTGAAATGGAACAGTTGGCAGTAGCCGAGGTTCGCGGCTTCCGTCACCGCTTGGGCGGCTTTGCCTTCTTCTTTCCGGGTTGCTGCGGGCTCGTCTTCGTCTTGCATGCCTTTGGCGATGCAGGCGAGCATGTTCTTGGTTTGGATGAAGGCAGCGCAGTTACCACACCGAGCCGTTTTGGCTTCGGCAGGAGTGACGCCCCAGAGCTTCGCGAGCCGGTTCCAGAATTTGCTATTTGCTTCGTTTGGGTTGAGCGGGCCATAGCCATAGTCAGATATCGCATGGTTGCGGTTAGCTAGGTTGATGTGGATGTCTAGCGTAGCCGGGGGACAGGACTTGGTGTCTTTGAAAGCCTGCTTGATAGCAGTGCCGAGGACGGGGCTTTTGGCCATGGTCAATGGTCCGTGTGTGGTGGTGCTGGCGCAATCTAACAGAGAAGTGTTTCACGTGAAACATGGGCAGGGGTGCCCGGTACCTTGAGGGCGTTTGTAGAAACGTGGCTACAAAATGTAGATACGGGGGTGCCCGGTACCTTGCTATCATTTTGATAGGACGGGGGTGCCCGGTACCTTGACCATGTTACATTGTAAACCATAATTCTGCGAATTGCTCACGTTCCGGAAAAAATCGGATTTTTAGGCGCAATCGCGCGACCGGCGGCTCATTAGGGGGGATTCGTTTTCTCCAGGCCTTTCCTGGTTCAACCTGGATCCGGGGCAAGGGACCCGCGGCGCATGGCCCGAGGACAAGGGAAGGCTAAGCGCAAACGAGAGAACACGCGCGCGCGTATTATAAAGCAAAGGCCGGCCGTTATGCATTGGACGCATGGCAGGGTTGCGTTTTATTTGTTGACAATGTAAAAGGCTAAAGCTACATTGCAGGGGTTGGCGCAATGAAGCGCCGCTAGTCCAGAGAAAGGGACGCACAATGAACCTCGCAGAACTCAAAGCCACAGTAGATGAACTCGGCGCGCTCAAGGCCGCAATTGCTGAATTGACGGAAAAGGAGCGCGACCTGAAAACCCTGATCGCCGCGTCCGGTTATGCGGAACTTGACGGGGATCTTTTCCGCGCGACCGTTTCCCTGTCGGAACGGACCACGCTCGAAACGGAAAAGGTCAAGGCGCTTCTGTCGGCCGCACAGATTGCCGCGTGCAGCAAAACAACTGAGATCACCACAGTGCGCGTTGCAGCACGCAAGCGCGCCGCTAAGTGAAGGAGCAAGGACCTATGATCACAGAACAGCGCCCCCTGCACGTTATCGCGCGCGAGATCAGCACGGATTGGAAAAAACCCTACTTCGGAGCCGTGCCATATTTGGACGCAATGCGGCAACTCAACTCAATTCACGGGGCCTTTTATGAGGACAGCGCAAAGTCTGTCGTCGCATACTTCCTCGCAAACGCGAACACGTGGAGAGGCGAAACGGCGCGCCGCGTGAAGGCTGAATTGAAGGCCCTGCTAAAGGCCTGACCTGTTGACAATTCATCCGGCCGGGGCCATTGTGCCCCGGCTTATTTGTTTCGAGAGAAAGGAAACAAGGCAGATGATCACCACAGCAAACGACATGTTGAAGGCCTTGCGAGGCTCGGATCCGACCTATCGCGGCGTTATCTTATATCAGGGGCGCTCTGTTCTGGACGGCAAGCCTATTGTGGCAATTGCGAACAGGATCGAAACGGCAAGCGGAAACGTCAAGACCGGCGCAATGGTCCAGACGTTCATCATCCGGGCTGACCTGTCGCCATTGGCAGCAATAGACTCTGGCGCTGACAAGTCTATCTGCGGCGCTTGCATTCATCGCGGCGACAAGGCGAAAGGCAAAGCGCGCACCTGCTACGTGAATGTGGGGCGCTCTGTTGAATCGGTGTTCGGTGCTTTCACGCGTGGCCGATACGCTCGGCCGGGAATCGATTTCGACCCGGCGATTCTGTCCGACCTGTTCGCCGGATCCGCCTTTCGTATGGGGACATATGGCGACCCTGCAGCCGTGCCTTTCGGCGTTTGGGAAGCCGCCACGGCTAAGGTTGCGGCGTTGACAGGATATACGCACCAGTGGAAGCGGAAAGCTTTCGAGGCCTTCAAAGGCCTTTGCATGGCATCGGCCGACTCTGAGCGAGACCACGCCTTAGCTAAGGCTATGGGGTGGCGAACCTTTCGAGTCCGGCCGGCCGGCGCGCCTATCCTGCCTCGTGAAGTAACCTGTCCGGCTTCCAAGGAAGCGGGAGCGAAAACTATATGCGCCGACTGCCGCGCATGCGGCGGGCTGTCGTCAAAGGCTAAAGCGGACATTGTGATCGCGGCGCATGGCCCGACAGGGGGGCACTTCCAATGAACGAGGCTAACAGAAAACCCGTCTCGCTCTATTCCGTGTTGAAGTCTCGGCCGTTTGGCCGGGGCTTCGCCGCCTATCGCAACGGCGAACCTTTCGACCCGGACGCCTTCCATCGGGTCAACGATCAGTGGGCCTATGAACGCGGACGCATGTTCGCGGCATGGTATGCCGGCGCCTTGCGAATCAATCGGCATATATGCCCCAGCGCTTGGAATGCGGCGCGCGAGGCCTTGCACCGCGGCGCCCTGATCTGATACCGTCTGATCTGTCGAAACAATAGGACGAAGCACCGCCAGGCGCATACCAGGCAGCTCTGTCCGACCCGTTTTGGCTTTGTTCGAAACTTAAACCCCGCTTCGGCGGGGTTTTCTTTTGCCCTGGGCCATGCTTGGCCGGCGCCGGCTGGCGGATCTATCGGCCGAGCGGATCTATCGATTCTGTCGAATCCGTCGAACCTTTCGGATCTATCGCCCGCCCCGCTAGAATCCGTCGAGCCGCTAGATCAAGGAACGTGGACCATGGACCTTTGAACGGGAGCACGAGGTCCGGTTCTATCGAACCTGTCGAATCAGTCGAGAGACCACCGACCTTGGACCCCGAATAAATTTTAAGAACCTCTGCCTCTGGATGGCTGACCAAGTTCCATATCGCATCCGAAACAATCGATCTCTTTGTTTGATAAGCGATTTGTGCGGGTCGCCATAGGCCTTCAGTCTTAAAAGACTTTAGTTTGCAAACCTTCAACTCGCACCAGATTTCTATGCCCATTTCCCGGCCATTAGCGGGCCACAGGAAGGCTCCGTTCACGTCAGGCAACCCCGCCCCTGCCCAGTTTTCTACCCGCTGCCAGTCCACCTCTGGCAGCTTGCGCTTGAGGTATTTGTATACCGCTGTCTCGGTGTTCACTCCTCAAGCTCCGCCAAGACTGCATCTTGTTCCGGGTCCGAAATGAAATCATCGTCCCGCATGCCTCGAACCATGTCGATGGTGGGGGCAGTCGCCTGCGCCAGAACAGGGAAATCCTTCTGGAGTTTTGCGATCTCGGCTAAGACTTCCTCGCGAGACATCTGGTCAATCTTTCCAACCAAGATTTCCTGCCGCGAGATATAAAGACCCGCAGCCTGACCGCGGGCCTTCTCGGCGCTGACCGCAGCAGGATAGTTCCCTTTCTCATAGGCGGCATCTCGGATCCGGGCCAACTGGCGGACGTGGTTATCAAAGGTCACCTCGTATTTCTTCGACAGCTCTTCCTTGATCTCCGCGATCCGGGCGAGGATGTGCGGATAATCCCGGCCGTTCAAGAACCTCGACCCTGCGATGGGCGCAGTCTTCTCGGTGTATCCAGCAAGGCGCGCCGCCTCGGTGCGGGTCACGTCCTCGGTTGCGTAAATGCGGCAGAATTTCTCCTGCTTTTCGGTCAGACCCTTGGTCTTGGGGTTCACAAGGATATCAAGCTTGGGCTTGTGCGTGGTTTTGGCTCTCGCCACGGGGCAACCTCCATCGGTTGGGCAGTGTTCAGACCATAGCAGAACCCGTTCTTCCTATAAAGGAGAGCAGGTTATTGATTGACGATTGTAAATCAATAGGGTGATTCCTCAATGATTTCAAAGACTTTATTGGTCTATTGAAATTATTGGTCTTCAGACGAAAACAGGGTCTGAATTTACCACTCCCCCGATATAGGCCAATTTTATACGTAGTTTTACGTAATGATTTGGAGGGGGTCGGGCCGGAAACGTAATTTTTTATTTTTGCCAATATCACCAATAGGATCAATAAGCTCTTGATCCTGTTAAGGATTCTCGTATTGGTTGACAATTGTAAATCAATAACTCGTCTCCTTTATAGCAACTTTTCAATAGGTCCATGGGCCGTGGACCAAGAACCACCCCCAAAGCCTGGCTCATTTTGGGTCAATAGCAGTATTTCCGTGCAACATTTCTATTTTTACCGTGTTGACACTGTCATAATCCCGTGCCACGATACGCATGTCGTTGGGGGAACGCCCCTTCATCACGAAAGGACCGACACATGGCATCACGTTACGCTCTGTATGTGCGCCGCAAGAACATTGCGGAACAGACCTTCTCCTTCGCCTTGAGCTGCCCCACCCTTGAGATGGCGCTCGAGAAGAAGAAGGAGAACGACCGCAACCTTTCGAACACGGAGACGATCATCATCGAAAGCATGAACCCGAACCACCGGATCGATCCCTACCACATCCATTTCGCCAACAAAGGCGCTGCCTAATCAACCGGGGGCCATGCGCCCCCGACCCTCCCGCCCTCTGATCAATGAAAGGATCACACCATGGGCCTCGACGTTTTTCTCTCAGGTCGCCTTGTTTACGCGAAGGAAGATCCCAGCCGGAATATCGATGGGCATACCGTCGAAGAGGTCCGGGTGAAGCTTGGTTATTGGCGCAAGGACTGGACCCTGCACCGCGCGATGTGCGCCATCCTCGAAGACGAGTGCCACGACGAGATGTCTGTCTCCGCCCGCGACCTCCGCCGCCTGTTGGGCATGATTCAATCGCAGGAGCTGAAGGACGAGGACGGATCGGTCTACACGGGCGAGGGCTGCGCCGACTACGGCGAACGCGACACGCTCGACGTTCTGGCTGATGCCATCGAATGGATTGAGAAGACCACCAACGACGAGTGGCGCGATGCCACCTACCGGGGGAGCTGGTGATGCCCCAAAAATATCCCGGCCGCACCCGCGAAGCGATGATGGCCCTCGACCTGTTCATGGCGAAGACAGGACAGGAACGCGAGAACGTGGAGCAAGGGCTGGAGGACCTGATCACGGACCTCCTGCACCTGTCCGTCCAGCTTCAGATGAACACTCTTGATTCCCTGCAACGCGCGACCCTCGTCTTCTGCGACGAGGCGTCCGAGAAGGAGAAGATCCAATGACCGCCATCCTCTGTTTCGTTTTTGATACGGGCTACTGCCTGATGGACGCGAACGGCTATTTGGTTTGCGCCAACTGGTTTGACACTGAAGAAGCCGCCGTCGAGTACGCCCAAAAGCAGGGCTGGGAAATCACCTATCACGAAGGGGAGTGCTACTAATGACTGAGTTCAACATCACCGCTGCCCGCACCGTCACGCTCACATTCATCGACCAGTTCTTCATTGATGCCGACACCGCGGAAATGGCCGAGGAATCGTTCTGGGCGTGGATCAAGGACCGCCCTGATCAGGTCGTGTTCGATGAGAATGTGATCGCCGAGGAAATCCGCACCGCCATCTACAAGACCGCCCCGTCTGTCGAAGACATCGAAATCCTAACCGTTGAGGAAGCTTGATATGACCGAGATCGAAACACGCTGGACGAAGGTCGCCACTGATGCCTTGGTGGGCCGCAAGATCGTCAAGGTCGAGTATATGTCGAAGGAGAATTGCGCGGAGCTGGACTGGTATGAATCCGGTCTGATCCTCGTCCTCGACAACAACACGTTCGTGGTCGTCCAATGCGACGACGAGGGCAATGGTCCGGGGTCATTGGTCGTCCAATCGATGACCTCTGACATCACTCTCCCAACCATCTCAGCGGAGCATGTGTCGTGAAGATAACCCTGCAAGACGGTGTGTACGCCGCCGCCTATTCGGACGACAACGGCATCTGTGTTCGCCTGTTCAAGACCGAGGAGGGGGCGCTCAAGTGGAAGCAAGAGCTGGCCCTCCAATACTGGGATTGCCACTTCACCGAGCCGATGCCTGTCAACAAAACGCACCGGGAGATCGCCGACCATTATTTCGAATGGGCCACTGAGTATTTTTCTATCGACCTGATCAAGGAGATCAACCCGTGACCCTCGAACCCACCAACGAAGACCGCGCTGATTGGGCGGAGATGTCGATCACCCTTTTCCAAACCCATACGGGCGTTGACCGGGACGATGCAGCCTCCGACCTGATCGCCAACATCTGCCATTGGATGCGCCGTGAAGGCATGGACCCACAAGCGGAGATCGAACGTGCGCTGATGCACTTCGCCGCAGAGGAAGAGGAGGTCGAAGAATGACCGATCTGAAACCCGGCGACCGCGTCTGCTTCTCGCGGGCCTTCCTCCGCAACACCGGACAGTTCACGGGCCGCACTCCGTTTGCTGTCGGATCCGTCGAGGCCTTGGAAGATTTGGGCCATGATCTGGTGATCGCATTCATCCGCTGGGATGACGGGGTCGAAGGCCGCGTGAACGTCCACAACCTGATCCGTGCAGATCGCAAACATCTGGAGCCTGTGTGATGGTGACCCGCCTGTCCCTATTCGTCCGCAATTGGCTGGGCACGACCCCGTTCGAAACCGACAGGGTCATGACGATCCTGTCGGAGCTAGCCGTGGACCGTGGTCTGGACCTTGATGAGGCCACGCCCGCTCAAGTCCGATCCTTGGCCGACGAGGCCTTCGAAATCTACGACAGCAACCCTGAGTATCAGGGCTTCGCGTACAAGCTGGAGGGCTGAAGATGGCCGTCTACTACAACGAGTTCGATCCGTATGCGGCGCAATGGCTCCGCAATCTAATCGGTCGAGGCTTGCTGCCCGCCGGAGAAGTTGATGAAAGGTCCATTGTCGATGTCAAAGCAGACGATCTTAAAGGATTCACACAGTGCCACTTCTTCGCTGGCATTGGAGGGTGGAGCTACGCCCTCCGCCTCGCGGGATGGGCAGATGATCGACCCCTCTGGACAGGGTCGCCACCATGCCAGCCCTTCAGCCCTTCTGGAAGACAGAGAGGGGTCGAGGACGAAAGGCATCTCTGGCCCACCTTCTTCGACCTCATCCGAACCTGTCGGCCCCCTGTCGTCATGGGAGAACAAGTTGCGGCAGCGGTTGGAAAGGATTGGCTCGACGGAGTGTGTTCTGACCTGGAAAAAATCGACTACTCCTGCGGGGCGGTCGTTGTTCCGGCTTGTGCCGTCGATGCGCCGCACAGAAGAGATCGATTGTGGTTTGTGGCCGACACCAATGGCTCACGAGGCGAGGCTTGGTTATCAGCGCAGGATGGGGGACTCGAAAGGATCTCAGAAGTCGCTGACAACGGAAGCCATCGACGCGCTGGGCCTTGGGGAGAATGTCACTGGCTCACGAGTCCAACCGGAAAGACCCGGAGGGTTAAACCCAGCCTTCCCCTGTTGGCTGATGGGCTATCCCCAAGAGTGGGAAGACTCCGCGCCTATGGAAATGCAATCGTCCCGCAACTCGCGGCGCAAGTGATCGCCGCATACATGGAGAAAGACCAATGACAACCGCAGAAATCAAAGACGCACTCGTCCTCGCCGTTCTGGCATTCACCCTGTGGCGCGTGGTCCGTTTAGAGATGACCTTCGCGAAGTCTATCACTGAGCTTGAGCACCAGATCGATCTGCTTCGCGTGTACAAGGAAGACAAGAAATGACGGACGAGAAGACCATGCGCGAAGAAATCATCGCGCACCTATCCAAACGCTACGAGAAGATGCCGGACTGCCCGGACAAGGATCGCATCCTGCATCTGATCCGCATCAACGTCCGATCCATTCCGTATTCGGACCTCATGATCCGTTGGTTTGAAACTGTCGGGAGCAAGTGATGGACCGCGAGAAGCATGCCTTCTTCACCGCCGTGCAGCGCATGGAGAAGGAATCAAAAGAGCGTCGTAAGAAAGACATCGAATCACACAAGCGGCACATGCTGGCGAGTATGTCGGGAGGCTTTGGTCGCAACCAGAAGACACGACCGAAGACGATCACGCTGCCGAAGCTGTCGATCTTGGAGGACAAGTGATGACTGACATTGTTGAACGGCTGCGTAGTCCGGCAAATGTGTTTTACGAATATGCTGCCGACAATGGCGCGTTTTTGCGGGAAGCCGCCGACGAAATAGAGCGGCTGCGTGAGGCGCTTAATGAAATAGCAGCATGGCATGAAGGCCCTATTGGCCCACATATGGATGAACCGGCGGCAGCATCAACCGCTAGATTGGCGCTAAATAAGGGTGAAAGTCATGACTAAAGAAGAAGCATATAAGATAATGGAACTTATACATGCTGCGATACAAGCATATGACGCCCGCAATTCAAGTGATGGTGGTCTATCGGAAGCAAATCGTCTTCATGATATTTTTATCCAACTTCTTGCAATGATTGATAAGTCTGCGCTTGGGGAGAAAGAGTGATGAGCTGCCTCTCAATCATAGCCGCAGGAATGATATGCGGTAGTCCATTGGCCGTGGACGGTGACACGTTGCGCTTCGCCCCCAATCAATACGTCCGCCTATGGGGTGTCGATGCCGAGGAGCTGAGCGAACGCAATGGTCCGAGGGCCAAGGTCGGTCTCCAAGAAATTATCCGCGGGAGGTTCGTGAAATGCAGCGTCGTATCCATCGACAAGTATGGCCGGCACGTCGGCCGATGCTATGTCGATTCTATGGAGATCAATAAAAGCGTTGTGGCACAAGGGTTTGCGCTCGATTGCCGGCGCTACTCGGGCGGGGCTTTCGCATCTGTCGAACCTGTCGGGATCAGAAAGACCCTCGCACAAAAGCCGTACTGCAAGACTTGACAATCGTCAACGAAGGTGGGACGATCCACCGTCAACCGATCACAGAAAGGATCGCATCATGTATTCCCGTGTTTCTGAACGTGCGTTCGACGCCCTGCTCACGAAGTTCTTCGAGACCCTCGACGAGAAAGCTGCGTCCTCTGGTTTCAGTGGGCCGATGATAGACGACTACAGATCAGGCTACCTTATTTCGTTCTTCTCAATGGAGCTGGCCGCGCTCGACGAAGAGGCACAGTTCCACGTGTATCACGTGATCTCTGATCGCATCGTCAGGCTGCGGAAAGATATCCGCGCGAAAGATCTTGAGCTGACAGCGAGGGAGGTACGGATCGCATGAATAAGATCCAGATCGCATTCGACATCGTCTTTGCGATTGTCGTGATCATCTTCATCCACTTCCTCGTCGTCTTGTTTGCACCCGGACCAACCGTCGCAGAGATGAAAGCGTTTCTGGATTGGTTCACCAACTAAGGAGAAAGACCATGCGTAATTTAGATGCCATCATCAACCAGCTATCCGCCGAACAGCAACGCTGCTCGCATCTTCTGCTCGAAGACATCAACAACGTGAAGAAAGCTTGCACCCTGTTCTTCGATAAGCAACAACGCGAAGCCGACGCCTTCATGGCATTGGTCGCATCTTATTTCGAAGACATCTCAGTCAAAGTGCAGAACGGTTATCCGCGTGAGCAGAAGCCGGCCGATGAAACCGATCCGCTGCCGGCCATTGTTACGGGCCGCAAGCTGACGGACGAAGAGCGTGAAGAAATTCTCAAGCAAGTGGGAGATGCAGCGTGACGGAAGATCCGATCAAATTGCGCGAGGCCTTGTACGCAGCCGAGCCGTTCCTGTCCTACCTGCTCAACGAGCAGACGGTGGAGCGGAACACCAAGCCTCTTGAGAAGGCCTTGTCCATGGTCCGTGGAGCGTTGGACATGCCCCCTCCCCCGAAGGCCAAGAGACGGGTCGAGGTGGAGGAAGGTCCGATGGCTGGGCACATCGAACTCGTCAGTCTAATTGAGCACGAGAACGGGTCCTGCACCGCAAGCTTCGATATCACGGACGATGCCGTTCAACTTCTCACCCGTATTGGTCTGATGAAGATCCTGAACGATGCAGCGAAGCAGTATTCAGAGGAGCAGGACGGCTATGCAAACGGTAAGGAATAATCCTTTCTTGTGGGTCGCGACCGACAACACAAGGGCCGAGGACGGTAGTCCGCGGAAGCCGATCCGCCTGTTCTCTTTCTTCACAGACGGGCGCAACGGGTATCTTTACGTCCCCTTCAAAGACATCGAAGATATGGGGCTGTCACCGTACTCTTTCACGGTGATGAGTCGCATCGATGCAAGGGGTATGTATCTTGAGGAAGAGATGGACGCCCAGATCTTTACAGAGATTTATGAACAAAAGGGAGGTTTCCGTGTGGTCCTCAACGAGATTCACGAAGAACCTTCTGCGCTCCGTCAAAAACAAAACAACAAGATTAGTATCGCTCAAAAGTTCTGGGAAGAAAGACAAACGCATCACCGACTCAGAACTGTACGTTGACCATGAAGTTCCATGGATGTTCCTAAAGAAAGGGGACCAAGATGATCGCTGAAAAGGCAACGATTATTGATCACCTCGTTGACGCAGCCGAGTATGCGCTCGAAGTACTAGAGAATTACTCGGACGTGGATGACGGAGACGATGGCATACCGACTCCGAACAAGGCGATGATCGCCATGATGGACTTGAACGCGGCGCTTGAGGTGTTCCGCCTCCGCCGCAAGGAACGCAACGAGGACGTGATCCTATGAACAAGTGGAACTATCGCTTGATGCGACACATTGACGCGTTTGGCCGGGAGTATTTCGCTATTCACGAGGCCTATTACAACGATGTCGGGGAGGTCACGGCGTGGACGGACGATGCCGCCAGCCCCATGGGCCAGACGATGGACGAGGTCCGGGACGATCTGGAGAAGATGCTCCGGGCTCTCGACTATCCAGTCGTTGAGGTAAAGCACGAAGCAGTCCAAGATGGGTGCGGCAATGACTAAGCAGGAACCCACCCCCATGTCCGACGATGATGACTTCGACTACCTCGACGAGCCGACCAAATGTAAAGAAGCCCAGTACGCCGACGCCCTTGTCGATCTCTCAAGGGCCGTGGACCAATCTCGGAACGACGAGGCTCGCGCTGTCCTGATCAAGGCCATGACAGACTTGGGTCTTAAACTGAGCTCCCCTCGTGGAGAGCTAAAGGCAATCAAGAAATAGGAATATCACTATGATCAGTAGGCCGTGGACGGAGGAAGAAAGAGCCGTCCTGATGGAGCTCGTCCGCGCGGGCGCCACCGCATCCCAGGTGGCAAAGAAACTTCAGCGCAGCAAGAACTCCGTCTTGGGCTTTTCCAACCGACAGTTTGGAGGGTACCGCGTGGTTAAGCCCGTTGAACTCAAGCCGCTACATGTACCACAAACGGTACAGAAGCCGCGCAAGGATGGCCTGTCTCCGACCGGCCGTTCGACGAAGACCCTGCCGAAGGACGTGGTCGAGGCCCTGATCCCAGAAGCCGCGCCGCTGCCGGACGTGAAGCCCAAGCGGATGATGAAGATAGGGCGGTTCGAGTGCCGCTATATCGTTTCCAATATACCGAAAGATCCGAATCCCCTGATGTGCAGCGCCCCGGTAAAGGGAACAGGAAGCTGGTGCGCTCACCACCACCGCATGGTGTTCAACCCCGTACCTCCAAAGAAGAGGCCGTCATGACCGACGAAGACATCAAGGAACGCATGCGTGACTGGGCGGACAACTTCGACACGGAAGACGAGTTCATTGCGGAGATCCCGTCCACCCTTCAGGGGGTGCTGGATATCCTGCTTGAGACGGCAAGCGAGAAGGAGTTCCTGACGCCGGCCGTGTTCAGACAGATCGTGATGTTCCTGTCCTACACCAACTGCAACCTCGCCTCAGAAGTGCTGGGTCTCAACAAGGAGGAGTACCTCCGCATGTGCGAGATCAGCTACGACGCCTTCATCAACCTGACCGCAACGCATGACACGAGTGATAGGAGAGATCACTAATGACCCGCACAGACGTAGAGGTAGAAGACCTCATCAAGGACCTGCGCGACCGGATCCAATTCTATGAGCCGATCTACAAGCGGAAGCTGAACCGTCTCAACGAGGAGGCCTTGATCCGCCGGGCGTACACCGTGCTGACCAGCATTGAGATGACCTCCCGTGAGTACGAGCTGGAGATCCGGGACTACGAACGCCGCTGCGAGCGGCTAGAGGACGAAGTAGAAAACCTTCGTTGGAAGATTGAGGAGAAGGCCAGTGTCTGAGATCGACAAGATCCTTGAGGACCGTGGTTCAAGGTACGGGGACTTTGGAGTGCAGGCGCAGACAGCACAGGCCATCCGTGAGGCGTTCCAAAGATCCCAGAACTGGGAGTTCCTGCCGCCCTACATGCGCGAGGGGCTAGACTTGGTGGCGACCAAGATCTCCCGCATGCTGTGCGGTGATCCGATGTACATGGACAACGTGGTCGATATCCTCGGCTACATGACGCTGGTCAAGACCGAGATGGAGAAAGAGCATGCGCGGATTGAGGCGTTTGCTAAACGTGCTGGGGTTAAAGACCAGATGCCGTGGGAAGAGCCGAGTGTCTACAAAGCTAATGATGTCCCGCGTGGTAATCCTCTCGGATGGAAAGGTCCTTACTATAATCCACAATCCGATTGACAATCCGACCGCACGTTGACAATGTCTCGGAGAAAGTGAGACCACCATGCAAGATAAGATCGACGAGATTTCGACCGACCTAGAGATCACCAAGACATTGGCATCTCATCTCTACCAGTTGATCACCAACGACTACGCGCAGCTTCCGCGTATGGAAGTGTATCGGTTGCGTCGTGCGCTGAACAACGACAACTGCACCATCATCTCTGCATATGGCCGGGGGTATTTCCTTCTCCCCGACCACCGCAGATTCTACCAGAAGATGTTTAAGATTTCTTGAACGCCTCTTCGACCGAGGCTTTTGCCTCGCCCCACGACGGACCGATCTCAGCATCGACCACCGACGGGATCTCCAGCTCCACGCAATTCTCCATGATCTCCATCACACGACGGGCCTCTGCCTCATCCTTCACGGACACGGCAAGCTCGTCGTGGATCTGGATCATTGGCGTCAGGCCGGCGGCATGCAGCTCGACCATCGCCTTCTTGGTCTGGTCCGCAGCCGATCCTTGGATCAGTTTGTTCAGCGCCTTGTAGGTGAACGCCCGCTTCAGTGGGTGGCCGTACTCGCGCAGTGCATCCTCGAACGGCATCGCCTTGTGAACCCCGAACGACTTGGGCTCCCACTTATCGAAGCGTCCTTTGCGACCGAGCAGTGTGCGGATGTGGCCGTTCTTGTCCGCCCGCTCCGTCACGTAGTGGCTGAGTTCGCGCACGAAGGGGACAGCGTCGTGATACTGACTGAACAGTTCCTTGCCAGACGCCAGATCAAGACCGAGCTGCTCGCTCAGTTTGTTGACGCCCATGCCATAGAAGAGGCCGAGGTTGATTGTCTTCGCCTGCTTACGCGACACGCCCACGATGTCGGCCGCGAGCTGGTGGAAGTCCGACCGTGGATCCTCCCGGTACCGCTCGACGAATGTGTCAGCGCCGTTCATGGCATACCGACCGCCCTTCTCACGCGCATGCTTGTGAACCAGGTAAGCATAGTGAACCACGATGCGCGGCTCCTGCGACGAATAGTCGAAGCTGCCCCACTGCTCGCCCTCTTCCGGGAGGAACAAGCCGCGGATCAAAGGCGAGATGAAATCGTCACGCGCAGGAAGCTGCTGCAGGTTGGGGTTCGAATAGCTGAACCGCCCCGTCACCGTGCCGCCGTCATCACTGCGCAGCGGGTGGATGTCCGCGTGGATCCGACCGTTGTGTGCATGACGGGTGATCGAATCAATGAACGTGGTCCGTGCTTTGTTAAGCTCTCTCGCCCGGACGATCTGCTTGGGCAGCTCATGCTGGTGGTTGGCGAGGAAGTTCTTGGTGAAGGACGGTTGGCCATGGGCCGTGCGCGGATAGTCAAGACCCGCCGCATCGAAGGCCTTTGCGACAGATGCCGCCGCCCAGATGTTGACCTCGGATCCGTATACCTTCTGCACCGCATGCAGGATCTGATCCTCTTCCTTCTGCAGGAAGGATTTGACCCGGTCTGCCTTCTCAAGATCGACCCGCACACCCTTGGTCCGCATGTCCAGGATCACCGGAAACACGCTGCTTTCCAAGTCAAAGACCGTGGTTAGCTGGTCTTCGTGGATGATCCCCCGCAGGTGGTGCCACAGACGTAGAGTCAATGATGCATCCTGCTCGGCGTAGGCCCCGACGAAATGCGCCGGCAGCTTGTACATCTCCGACTTTGGATCAAGGCCCATGCTCTTCGCGGCCTCGGTCAGGGTGCGCTCGCTCTTCGTCTCCTTGAGATAGTCGCGGCCGAGTGCGTTCAACGCGTAGCTGAAACGGTTCTCGTCGATCAGCGGCGCGGCAATCATCGTATCTACGATCTTGCCTTTGACTTCGATGCCTTCGCAGCGCAGCCAACCGACGTCGTACATCGCATTGTGAAACACATAGGTCGTGTCCTCTTGCGAGCACACGTCTTTGACCCAGCGCAGGGTTGCCTTCACGTCGAAGTTCGCACCATTCTCGTGACGAATCGGGAAGTACCAAGACTTACCGGGGATCGCGACAGCAACCCCGATGATGTGACCTTCCTTGGTGGCCCAGCCGCTACCCTTCGTCTTCAGGTGCGGGTCGTAGGTTTCCAAGTCGATTGCTATCTCCGGCGCTCCCGTCAGATCCGGGTACTCGTCCGGCATCACCCACTCTGTCTCGTGTTCGTACTGAAACGACATCCGCCGTAATCCTCATAGGCTGATTGCAATTACAGGAAGGCCAGCGATTCTTGACCCTCTGCAGCGTGGTAATCTCTTCTTGTTTCCCGCACAGGCAGTATGCGAGAACCTCACGGTGCTTGCTCATGGAATCGGATAACCCTTGCCGCTCATTGGGTGAATAAGATGGAGCTCTTTCTTCGCCCGAGTGAGACCAACGTAAAACACGCGAGCCTCATCGTCCTCAGAATGTACACCCTTTCTTACCGAATTTACAGCCTTTGATGGGTAGTCCGTGAGCATCATGACATTGGTTGCTTCCGCTCCCTTTGCCGTGTGAATGGTTGCGATTCGCAGCCGAGGCTTCTCGTCCATCTTCTCGCCACGTCGAATGCATGCGCGGAAATATGTACGGTCGTTATCTCCGATGGCGCCGAGTGCATCATCCCATGGGGCCGTGGTCAGTAGGCCATGGTCATTGGTCAGATCAGCAAGGCTCAACACCTGATCGCCTTCAACTCCAGGCAACGTCTTGTGGCCACGCTTCACCTGCTCACCAAGTAGCATGTGACGATACACGTGACGGATGTCTGCCGCCGGGAGACGTTCACCTTTGCGCAGCGCTTCCCACATACGGATCGCGGACAACGCTCCGCTGTCTACGTCAGCACTGAGGTTGAACGAATACAGAAGACCGCGCTGCCTAACCTCTTGCTCAATTTGTTTCGCGCCTTTTCTGGTGCGCGCGAGCAATAGCCAATCGCTGTTTTCTAGGTTAACTTCCTCGCTGTGACGGTGCCATTGCACCACCCCCTCTTCATCGCGAGGACGAAACTCTTTCTGCCGGCGATGACGAACCTGATGGATGAGACGTTGGCTGATCGCATGATGACTGGATGGTATTCTAAAACTCTGCCCCAGTACCTCTTGAGTCCCGGCGAGACGGATGAAGTAATCTACGTCCGCCCCCGCCCATCGATAGATCGCCTGATCATCGTCTCCTGCCACGATCATTTGTTTGCTGCGCTGTGCGATTTGTTCGACCATCCGCCACTGTATTGGGGAGAGGTCTTGGACCTCGTCCACGAATACGACTTCGAACTGTGGGGAGAGTTGCTGTTCGAGGAACATCTCCAGCATATCGGTGAAGTCATAAAGGTCCTTCGCTTTCTTGAAAGCCCGCAAACCCCTATCGACATAATCGACCTTGGCCCAGTCCGTGGTGAGTGGCACGGACGACCGGTTGTAGACCTCCCGAAGTGGCAGGAGGCAGATGCGCGACATGTTGATCACCTCAAGGAAGCGATCACCCAAGCCGTAGTCTTGATACGGTCCCTCGCTCGGCGGGGCGAGCTCTTGAAAAGCCCCGATACCGAGCCACTCAGCGGCCTCTTCGTAGTGTTTCCACGTCATGACATTCTTTTTGTTAATGCCACAGCGAAGCATTGCGAAACTGTGCAGGGTCCTGAAGTAGGGCAGGTCCTTGGGCGACAGGCGGAAGCGTCTGACCGCGCGGCTAATAGCCTCCTGCGCAGCCTGTCTGGTGAAACTAAAATATCCGATCCGATCTGGAGGGACACCACGATCCATGAACTCCTCGACTAAGGTCAGGAGCTTCGTGGTCTTCCCAGTTCCCGGTGGTCCGAGGATGATGTGCATCAGAGGATGTCCCCATCATCACCGACCGGCAGAGGCGGCAGGTCGATAGCCACGTCTGCATGATCAGCGAAGAGCGTCTGAGGCAGACCCCATACGTTCACACCTCGACCGCGGATATTCCAGAACGTCTTCTCGACGCCAAGGTCCTTGAGCCGAAGGCCGATCTTAGTTGACGTGTAGGACGTGAACTGGTTCTGCACGAGATGCTTTCTCAGATCCTTGAGCTGGAAGAACACGCGGCCATCCACCCAGACGGCGATGCCCTGCAGGATGTCTTCCCGATCTGTGCCTTTGGCGCGGTCGCAGCAGAACGTGGTGAGAAGATCCATGAACTCGCCCTTGCTGGTTGAGTCGGCCGGAACCTCAACGATGGTCAGGTTCGACAGCAAAACCTGGACGCGACCTTCCCATGCACGGGCACTCATCGTGCGCGGCATCAGGTTGATCTGATTCATGCAGTCACGCTGGAAAGCTTTCTGGTTAACGAACGCATCCGTGCCAAGCTCGACACGCTTGCCGTCCACGTCGAGGATCCAGATGGGCGGATCGCCGTCGATCTTAGTCAGTGAGCCGAGGTCACTTGCCCGTTGTCCGGGACCGATGCCGAACTTCCGCGTGAGACAAACATCCTTGTTGCAGAAGCTTACAATCGGTTGATCTTCACACTTATAGAAGTATTCTTTCTTCTTGAGTTGCGAGAGAATCAGTTCGACCTCTCGTGTCTCAAGCGGCGGCACCATGAAAGCCTTGTTGTATTTGTGCAGGTCCTCTTCCCATTTGTCTGGATTGGACATGCGGGCATAGACACCGAGGTTGAATAGGGCGTTGTTGCGGGAGCCCTCGCCAAACCCTTGGGCGGCGAGATGTTGGAGGCAGGGAGGCCCCTTTGGAAGAAGTTCGTCAGCCTTTTTTGGAGCAGTCTGAATATCAAGAAACTTGTCCGGATCCACACGCCGGCCTTCAGCAAAGTCTAGAAACTCTGCGGGAGCGAGACTTTCGCTGTCCTTGCTGTAGCCATATCTTGTGGTACGTGGGCCCGCAAAGTACGGCATATTCAGAAAATTCCCTGTATCGCCGCGGTCAGCTAGAATCTGCTGCTGCTTTGGAAATACTTCCGAACCACCAAAGCCAAGCATAGCCGCGATGCTGATCAGCTTAGGCTGAAGGTCCGCGGCCGGGACTTCTTTGTTGAAGAAAAAGAAAAGGTGTGCGCCGCCAGATTTGCTGCGGCATACCACGCCCGGAAGCTTGTGCTTCTCGACCTGCTTGATCAGCGCAGCGTGGTCAAGATTGTAGACGTCAATGTCGATAGCGCCCCAGTGACAGGCGTTGTTGTCTTTAATGGGGATGATGCCAAGGCCGGACTCACCCTTGAGGTGCTTGTCCCAAAGGTCCGTGGTCGGTGGTTCACGGAGCACACGCGCCGTCCCAGTCTTCTTCCCATCAGAAGCGCGGTCAGCATTTACACTGAACGTGCCATGCGCACGATCATTGCCAGCAAAAAGAGAATGGAAACGGGTGGCGAGTTCCATCGTATTTCTTCCCGAGGAAACGAAGGGGAGGCGCAAGGCCTCCCCAGTATGAAATTAGAAGGGTGCTTCGTCATCGACAGGGGCAGCGCGAACATCGTCGCGGCCCTGATCTTCTTTGACTTCGACCTCACCCTTCGCCACCGACTTCGAGAACTCGACCGCAAGGTTGAACAGGCTCTTGTCCTGTACAGGTCCGACGCGGGAGATTTCCCAACCGAACCACGACCCCTTGTCGTTACGCTCCTCGACAGTGCGCAGACGATACATCTGCGACATCATGGGCAGCGTGAACAGGTTGCCGTTCTTGCCGGTCGCCGTGAGCGACTGCATCTGGGTGGTCCACTTGCGAGCCTTCTTCAACTGTGTGCTCGTCATCGTGATGAGGCAGCGCTGCGGACCGTTCTCTGGATGCATGAGGATCACGAAGAACTGCGCGGTGTTGACGAGCAGGTTGCCATTTGGCAGCACGTCATTGCCACGGTCATCGCGAACCGTCTTGTTTACGATTGGGTCCGTTGACGGATAGCTTGCCACATATCCGCCGCCCTTCTCGCGCGGGCGCCATTCAACGTAACGGCGATTGTAGTAGCAGGGGATGACGGTGACGCCTTCCTCTCCACTGTAGGCTTCGTTTGCAACGGTGTTGTAGATGAAGCCCGGTTCTGCGCCCTGCACATATGCACCATCCCGCTTGTTCACTTGTGGCGACAACTGCGCGAGGATGCGCAGGAACGGAATGGACATGTCTTCCGTTGTAACCTGCTCCATGCCGAGACCGGCAAGAGCTTCGAAGTCATTCCCCATAACGGCGAGAGCCGTGGAGCTTTCTTCCTTCACTGCGACTGCGTTCTTAGCCATGGTTAGGCTCCTTTCTTGATGACGGCTTTCTTGCCGATAAAGATCCCGAACAGATCAGAGGGAATCTCCGATCCCTTTTCGAGCTGCTCTTTTACGAAGGCCTTCAGTGTGCTCGGATGAACAGACTGTTTATTCTGCGGCCAGTACCCACGATTGGTGAGGGCTTCCATCACATCACGTGCTTGGTTGTCCTCGCCTTTACCAAACTCCAACGACACCACGTTTTTGATGAGGTCGTCAAAGTCGTTCTCGCGCAGCCAACCGAAAGCGTCTTCCTGCTTGTCCTTGGAGATGTGCGCCTGCACAACCTGAGACACGGTGATCTTGGAACCATCCGCCATCTTCAGTTCTGACAGGCCATGCTCGGCCAAGGCTTCTGGCAGGAGTTCGCCAGCAACTTTCGCGAGATCCTGTTGCGCACGTTTCAGTTCTGTTTCCAGATCCTCAACGCGCTGCTCTAGTACAAGCTGTTGCCGAACGAGATCAGCAACGCCCTTCAGTTCACCTTCGCCAACTTTCGTTAGCTCAGTGGCAACGTCTTCGAAGTCAATCATTGGAGTCTCCCTCCGTTGGTTCCCACATGTCTACTTGGATAGGATAGTATTTCTCCTCCAGCCTATCCCACTTTAGAACCCGGAAACGTCCGTCGTTATATTCGGACGCCCAAGCACAGGCGAGCCCGATGCAGACCGGATCGCCGGCCAACACCAGGTAGTCTTCGTCGCAGAAACCTTCCAGACGATCTGCAATCGTGTTCGTGATGAGCGCGATGTCAGCGTCTGTGGCCTGCATGTCGGCGGGAATGAGGATCTCCAGATCACCGAACGCAAACGCGTTCGACAGATCCCGCCCTCGTACTTCTTGTGTGATGTAAACAGTCACGGCTTTCTCCCGTCAGGACTGCTAACGTAGGGCCTTGGTCAGTGGTTCGTCAAGCGGGGGTCTTGAAAATTTTTTCGGGATGCGTATTCTAATAGTCCGCCGACAGAAAGGGCCACACCATGAGCACAGTTTCCTACGACGATTATCCCTTCAAATATAAGCCTTTTCAGCACCAGAAGGACGCTCTCGCACGTTCTTGGAACAAGACGGACTACGCCTTGTTTGCTGAGATGGGTACGGGGAAATCCAAGATCATTATCGATTCGCTCGCGTTCTTATGGGATGCGGGTCAGATCGAAGCTGCACTGATCGTTGCGCCGAAAGGCGTGTACAAAAACTGGCAGATAACCGAACTGCCAAAGCATCTCCCTGACCATGTGCCACTAGATGTAGTGGTCTGGTCTCCGTCCAACACTAAAAAGCAAGAGGCCGAGCTGAAGCGCGGTCTCCAGAAGGACGACAAGTTCAAGGTTCTGATCATGAACGTCGAGGCGTTCTCGACAAAGCGCGGCACAGACTACGCCATGGACTTTCTGCGCAAGCACAGCGCTCTGATGGCAGTAGACGAAAGCACTACGATCAAGAACGTCCAAGCCAAGCGCACGAAGAACTGCGTGAAGGCAGGCATGATCGCCAAGTATAAGCGTATCATGACTGGCTCTCCCATCACCAAAAGCCCGATGGATCTTTATAGCCAGTGCTATTTCCTTGACCCAGACTTGCTTGGTTACAATTCGTTCTATGCTTTCCAAGCCAGATACTGCCGGCTGCAGAAGCGCAGCGTGGGGACGCACTCGTTTAATCAGGTCGTTGGGTATCAAAACCTGACCGAACTCACAAACAAACTGGATAGGTTCTCGTTCCGCATACTCAAAAAGGACTGCCTCGACCTGCCAGAAAAGATCTATATCAAGCGCACGGTTGAGCTGACCGATGATCAAGCTATGCTCTACGCGCGGATCAAGAAGCAAGCCATTGCAGAATTGGATGGCAAGCTTCTGACCGCACAGAACGTGCTGACCCAGATCCTCCGTCTGCAGCAGATTTGCTCCGGCTATTTCAAGGCCGATGATGGGACGATCATCAACATGCACAGCAACAAGTTCGATGAGCTGATGGCTGTGCTGGAAGAGGTGGATGGCAAGGTCATCATCTGGGCCAACTACACCTACGATCTGGAGATGATCCGTGATCGGTTGGCCAAGGAGTACGGCGCCGAATCAGTGCGCCTTTACTACGGGGACACGAAGGCCGAGGACCGTCAGCAGATGGTGATCGACTTCCAGAACCCAGACCATCCGCTGCGTTTCTTCGTCGGCCAACCACGGACCGGGGGCTACGGGCTCACGCTTACAGAAGCTTCGACCATGGTCTACTTCTCGAACAACTACGACCTCGAAGTGCGGCTGCAGTCCGAGGACCGTTGTCATCGTATCGGTCAGAAGAAGGCTGTGACTTATGTGGATATCGTCACAGAAGGCACGGTCGATGAGAAGATCCTGAAGGCCCTCCGCGAGAAGATCAACATTGCATCTGAAGTTCTCGCGGAAGGTTACAAGGAGTGGTTGATCTGATCACTTCTGTGTGTACTTGATCGAATCAGTCATGGTCTTGCCAATCTGCCGGCGGGCTTCGCGGATCGCTTCGATCTGCGCTTCCTTGGAAGCTTGATCGATGTTGTCGTTGTTACGAACCATCCGCTCCTGCCGGCTAAGATTGTTGAGCTGAGTACGAAGGCCGGAGATTGTGGCCTTCATCGCAAACAAGCCCTCGTTCTTTTCGATCAGGTCCATGGCCTTGTCGGCTGAACCTTGGGCCATGAACGTATTGAGCGCTGTCGTCAGGCCTTGCACTTCAGCAGACAGACGGTAGACGTCGGCCACGCCTTGAGCATTGGTGTTGGCTTCGGTCTTCAAGAACTTCTGCACCACCGGGTATTGCGTCCAGTCCTTGTCCACGCCACGGCCGGAAGCCGCGCGATACAAGCCATCGACGATACCGAAAATGCTGGTGCCAATCTGACCGCCGTAACCCTTGATCAAAGCTTCGGCCTGCACCGGCGAGATGCCAGTGAGGGACGCCACGTCCTTTACGATGTCAGATGTTGCCGAGGTGTATTGCAGTTCCTTCGGCAGGTTCTTCATCGCCTCAGTAACAATCGGCAAGCCCGTCAGGTTCGAACGGTTCTGCACGAAGGTCTCGACAATTGGCGAGATGATCTGCGGCGTGAGGGACAAGCCAAAGGTTGAGGCCAACTGCTCGCCAAGCACACGCACAATGCTACGGTTCTCGACGTTGCCGAGCATCGCTTGATAGATTACTTCCGGAACGGTCTGGAAGACGAAGCCCATTTCGAACGGCTTAGGAATAGCCAAGAACCCGTTGTCACCCAGGCCAAGAGCCCGGAGTGGAATGGGCAGTGAGCCGTAGCGCACGTACTCAGGAAGCTGCTTGTACTCTTCGTCATCACCGAACATCGCCTGAAGGCCCATGGCGACACCGAAAAGAATGCTGCCTTTCGCTGCCGTATAGGCAATGGCCTTCGGACCGAATGCACGAGCCGTCACATCAAGACCTTGGATGCGGCCGTTGATGAACGGGACCATGACGGTCAGGTATTTAAGCAAAGCGTTGCTGCCTTGCTTGCGATAGTTCATCGCTTCCTGCGCACGAAACGCAGCTTCGTATTCGTCGCCGGTTTCTTTCAGAACGCGGTCGTAGATCTCCATGCGGGACGCGGCGTCGGACGCATCCGACAATTCGCCGAGATTGTTCCACACCTTGGAGATGATATCGGACAAGGCCTTCCCGCTCTTCGGCACGTAGACGCCGCCCTTGATCGGGTTGAAGTTCGGGTTGAGAAGCTTGGTCGCATCGTCGAGTTCGGGGATCGCCTTGTACCCGCCGATGACGCCATACTGCATGAGAGCGAGAACCTTCTCGTTGTTCTCTTTCTGCCGCATGAAATCAACGACGTTGCGCATGGCGCGAAGCGGGTTGAACGGAACACCGCTCGTGACCCACTGCGACACCGAGTCTCGAATCACGTTCGAGAGAATGTATTCCGGTGAGCGCGTGACGAGTTCGCGATAGCCCGTGGTGAACGTGCCAAAGATCCCCTTGAAGAGATCAGGAACGGGTCCGTCAACAACAAGCAGAGCTTCCGCAACGTCTGGGTTCGACAACGCGATGCGGCGCTCGACGCCGTTCACATAGTACGAGCCTTCGACTTCACCGGGACGAAGCATCTTCTCGCGCTGCATGTACTTGCGCATCTCAGCTTCGTCACCGTTGAACATCGCATTCAACATGGCGTCCTGCTCATCCTTCGAGAAGGAGAGCTGGCGTCCCTCGTTGAGGAACTCCGACATGTTGTAGATCTTGCGGGCCGCAATGTTCTTCTGTGCGGAGGAGATCCAGAACTGCGTGTTCTTCAAGATCACGTCGATGGGATCTTCCTGCAGAAGTTCCGTGCCGCCTTTCGCTTGGCGGATCTTGGACGGAGACAACAGGCCCTTGGAGTTCGTGGGTCCTGTGTAACGACCCGCTGCATCGACGTCGCGATAAAACGGGTAGTAGTCGTTGAACTGCAGGAGATCGTCGGCTTGTTTCTGCGACAAGCGACCAGCGTCCACGTTCAACTTGATCAGAGCTTTGTTGAGTTCCTGATACTGGTTGTACGCATTCACGATCTCAGGATCGGCACTGTGCAGATCGACGATGGCTTGCGCTTCAGCCGGGGTGATCTGGAACTCCAGACCCTTCTGCTGATACGAGTTCAGCACACGACGGGCGACAGCATATTCCGCCCAGTCACGCAGCTTGCCGGACTTTTGCAGATCCAAAAGGAAGGACAGACCTTTCCCCTCGCCTTCAACCTTGATCACGCCGTCGAGCGGATTGTTCGGATCGGTAGTTTTGTAAACCGGAACACCGCCCTTGAACAAAAGCGTGTTCACTTTTGCCAGCACGTTCTCGCGGTCGAGCATCGAAGCATGAGAAGACAGACGCGCAGCGAGAGCCATACGCTGATCGTAGGCCGCAGCAATCTTGTTACCGGCAGCTTTCATCGCAGCAGCAAAGCGGTCATCGAGACGCTTCAGGTAAATGTACTTGTCTACGACTTCACGGCTGAAGGCGTCAGCGAGAGACTGCCACCCGCCTTCTTTGTAGAGCTGCTGAACGCGGTCCGTGAATTGACGGAAGCGTCCCTTCTGTTCAGTAGGAGCGGCAAAGATACGGTTACGCACAGATTGCAGGTCAACAGGTGCGGCCTCTTCACGAAGGACCGTGGGCCGTTCTTCAAGTCTAGAAGTAGGAGGCGGTGCGGGAGGAGTTTCGGGAAGCTTTGCACCACCTTCTTGCCCCATTGCCTTTTTAACAGCAGCAACGGTCGGACGGCCCTGCGTATCGATTCCGGCAGGACGATAGTTGATAACATCCGTCCCCGTCACGCGGCCCATATCGGCCGACACTTCAGCCTTCTTTCCGTACACCTCTTCCATGTACGCTTCGAACTCGCCCTTGCGGGGCGAAATTCCAATCGCCTTAGCAATCGCGACGTAGAGTTTGCGCAGACGGTCGAGGACTGCCTTCTGAAACTTCTCGAACGTGGTCTTTGGAACAAGGCCCTTGGCTTCTTTGGCAAGCCACTCGGCGCCCTTCTCCGCAACCCACTCCGTGAAGCTGCGATAGTAGTCGTCTGTCAATTCCCCAGAACGAACACCGGGCTTGAGATAAATTTCTGCTGGATACTTTTTAGACTTTGAGGAAATGTACTTGTTGTACTGATCAGCGCTAATGCCGATGTAGGACAAGAGCTCCTGCAGGAACTTCGGGTCAGAAGCATCTTTGCGATTGGACAGTGCAAACACCACAGCCGCGCGATTAGCCGCGCCCGGATTGCGCGACTTCACATATTGCTTGATGACCGACTCAAGAACCGCCTTCGGAGCGTTGTACAGGTAGACGTTCTCAATCGCGTGAGACAGCTCATGGAACATCGTGTGCAGGATCTTTGTCTGACGCTCGGGGCCAGTCCCAAATTCCATTGCTAGAACGTCGGGGTTGATCTCAAGGTTCACCTGCTTCGGAGAGAAGACAAGGGACGACCCACGAGGACCGTTGATGCCGGAGTTGACCTTGAGCTTTACCTCCATGCCGGGGAACATACGGGCATGCACTTCCCGCATCATGTCCATCCCGCCTGGAATAACGGACTCAAACCTGTCGTTGTCTTCCTTCGTAACGGTGATCAGGGACGTTGCTTGTCCGGGGGCCTGCGTCCGATATTGGTAGCCCGGACGATTGGGACCAAGGTTTACATCAACCCGCTGACGCTTCGTGTCCTGTTGTGCAAACGGGATCGCGCCGGGAGTTACGCCCGGTTCAGCACCCGCGCCAAACGGCATGGGCTCGGCGCCTGTTGGAGCAGGGGTCGGGGCAGCGGGAGACGGAGCAGGTGCCGCCGGCTTCGGAGCAGGGGCTTGTGTCCCAAGACCAAAGGATCCGGGATCAAAGCGAGGAACCGTCAGCGTCCCTGTGTTGGGTCCAGTCTTGAGAGCATTTGCAACGAAAGCAGTAAGCTGAGAGCGGAATGCGGTTCCAAGAGTGTCGATGTCGTCGTCCGACAGACCTTGGGATTTCAGCCAGTCCCGATAGAGAAGGTCCTTCGGCTTCTGTTCCTTCTTACTTGTTTGGAACAGAGCCTTCTCCAAGTCACTGGAGAAATTGAGCGTGAACTTTCCTTGATTCCCATAGGTGTATGTCCACTTCCCGAGCTGGAGATTCTTGGGCAGCGACGGGGGATTCGGAACAGTAAAGATCTGTGGTCCTTGGACCGTGGTCGGTGCAGGGGCTGGCGCAGGTTCGGGTTCCGGTGCCGCCGTAATGGGAGCCGGGGTGGGAGCAGCAATGGGTTCCGGAGCCGGGGCTGGCGTAGCCGCAGGTTCCGGCGGTGCAGCAATCTTCGGAGCCGGAGCCATGGGCTCTGGACCTTGGGCAGTAGGCGGAGCAACAGGTTCAACACCCGGTGCCGGAGGTTCTACAGGTTCTGGGGCAGCGCCTGGTTCAACGCCCGCCGCAGGTGCAGGAGGAGGCTCACCGCCCGAGGGTTCGCCCCCAGCCGGAGGTTCTCCTCCAGGCGTCGGGACCTGTTGACGGGTCGGTTCGGGTTCACCCGGAGCACGAGGTTTACGGAATGTAATAGCCCCGGCCGCGCCGCCCATGGCACCGCCAAGCAAGCCGCCGGCAATCGCTGCGTCTTTCAGTTCCTTCTGAACTTCCGGACCAAACTGCGCAATCTTTTCAGGGTTTGCTTGCAGGATTTCGAGAGCCTGCTGACCACTTTCCGTCAGCGCTTCCGTTGCGCCGGACTCAACGCCACGACGGACAAAAGCAGCAAAGCGGCTTCCTGCCGCGGCCGGGCTTAACCCCGGAACGCCTTTGAGGATGGTGGCCAAGGACAGTGTATCAAGAGCGGATTGAGCAAGAGCAGCGCCACCCGCAGCAGCCAACGAGGTCTGCTCGAAGGGAGTGCCTTCTTCCATCTGGCGTTGGATGTTGTAGCCAGTGAAAGCCCCGGTTCCTACCGCCGTAGAACCTGCAGCAGCAGCCGCAGCCGGTGATAGACCACGGGCCGCAGCAAGGCCAACAGCACCAGCAATACCACGTAGGGCCAGACCACCAATACCACCACCGACTTGGAGCAGCATCTGAGGAGCAGACTCCCCAAAGCGCTCATATAAATAGCGGCCAAACTTGTACGCACTATCGACATCTTCGAAGCTGCGTGTCTCGGGTTGGTATCGGGCAGCTACATCTTGCTGCCGTTCTTCAGCGCGGCCAATATATTCTTTGGCTGTTCCTTCCGCACCAACGGCCTGAGCCACACGAGCAAGCGCAGTTTCCCCGGCGCCTTTCAAACCTTCGATGCCAGCTCTGAAAGGAGAGATCCGTGGACCACGGCCCTGCAGTTCAAGAGCAAAGTCAGCCTTGTCGATCTTGGATTCCGGCCCACCAAACCGCTGCCAAAGGGCATCTACAATCTGGTCATCCTTTGCCTCGCGAAACTCGGGAAAAGTTTCACGGTACTGTTGGATCAAATTGGCCACGGGTTATTCCTCGTCGGAAGAAACTGACTCTGCCTTAGTGCCCGGCAATCCTACCAGAATTTTCTGATACTCAACGGGGAAAAGTCGGTTTGTTTCCTGCGTAATGTACAACTGACGCTGAGCTTGGAGAGCGGGGGCAGACATGGTCATATACTTTGGATTGCTCTTGACCATGTTATCCCAGCTCTTGCCGGCTACTTCCTCGGCTTTTTGACGGGCAACAGCCATACGCATACGCTGCATCTGTTCTGCCGCTGCAGGACGTGACGCATAGTACGCGGCCTGACCTGCATATACCGGCTCCATGGCTTGAAGGCGGCGTTCTTGCAGACGGTACTCACGTTCCGCTAAATCGCGGCGCATCGCTGCGTCTTCGTCCTTACGACGTTGCTGTTCGAGGGCCATGAAGGAGGCAAGACCAGCTTGACCACCTTGACCAATGTTGGTGATCGCATTCGGGCTGCGGCCACCGGCAATAGCAAGACCGGCCTGCATCAGAGCAAGCCACATATTTTCCTGCCTGGCCAATGCGGCTTTAGATTCACGCTCAGCCTTGATGTCCGTAAGATCGCTAGACTTGCGTTCAGCCGGGGCAGGAAGAGGAGGAGCCTTCTTTGGCTCTTCCTTCTTCGGAGCCTCTTCAGGCATACGACCGCCCATAATCCCGCCAGCCTTAGAGATTTTTGGTCCAACATCCCCAGCGGGAGAACCCATTTCTGGAGAAGGCGTGTATGGGACATCTGCTGTGGCAGGATTGCGGTCGGTCAAGCCGACCGTTGACCCCCAGCTAAAATCGCTGATGCGACCGCTGGATGGAGGTTCAGGAACTTCGGAATCACGAATCCCAAAAAGCGGACGACGGGCCGGCTCCAGCGCCGGGGTCATGGCGTTGGGATCGGCCGTGGTCCGAGCTCCACTTACACCGGTACCGGTGAGAGAAGGAATACCAATGCTGCGACCCATGTCACGGCGCATTTCGGCCAGCGTCGGTGGACGATCCATGCCGGGAGGATTCCACATGAAATCCTTAACCCGGCTCCAGATGCTGGGGGTTTCCACCATGCCACCTTCTTGGAAGCGGGGAAGCATTCCCATCTGAGCCATCTGCTGCATCTGCGCAGCTTGAGCAGCTTGCGGGTTTGGCTGCGGGACCATGCCCATCGTAGCCGGGGGCCGTGTCATCTGAGGACGTTCGCCTTCAGCAAACATCTGGAACTCAGCCCGGCCAAGATCCAATAGGTCTTGAGCCATGCGTTCGCGCTTGGCTCGGTCGTTGCTGTCAACTTCGCCGCCTTCGGCATAGCCGGCGACGTCGTCTTCCAACATCGACGTGATGCCGACGCCCTTGGCAGAACGCTTCGGAGCATTCTTCTTAAACATCTTGCGAGCGAGAACGCGGCTCATCTAAGCCTCACTTATTAAGCAGGTTGTAGGCGGACAGACCCGCGATACCGAGACCCGTAGCCTGAGAGACCAAGGACGGTGACGGTGCTGTCGAAGCAGCGAGGGTCTGCTGTGTAGACGGAGCGCCTTTGTAGATATCGGACAGGAACGAGATACGTTGGAACGGCTCATACTGTGCCTGAAGCGAGGTTTGACGCGCGGCGTCGAGAACCTTCTGCTGATACCCCTGCAATTGACCGCCGAGGTTGTACATGAAGGACACGTCGCCCTGACCAAGGCCCGAGGTGAGTTGTCCAAGTTGCGCCTGCTGCTGACCAAGACCTGCAATACCGGCAGCGCCCGCCTGCTGTAGTTGGCCCGCCGAAACCGCGGCCTGACCAAGCTGCTGCCCCGCAGCCAAACCAAGTTGGCCCGCGCCCAAAGCCATGTTGCCGGCCTGCTGCAAACGGGCCTGCTGGTTCTGAAAAGCGTTCATCGCAGCTTGCTGCGCCTGCTGATAGTTGGTCGAGTAATCCTGTGCTGCAGTGCGAGCCTGTTGCTCAAGCACGTTGCGCTGAAGTTCTCCGCGCTGAACGCCTTCTCGGCTACCGCCAAAGGCTCCCGAGCGAACGGCCTGCGCCGCAATACCGGTTTCCGCAATGCGACCCTGACGAGCAATCTCACCGAGGGTGGCCTGCGTTGCCGCCTGCTGGTACGGGTTCATGTAGTCATAGACGGCATTCGGGTTGTAGCCCTGCGCCCCCGCAAAACCCGCTGCTGTGCCGATGTCCGCCGCACCGACGGCACGTTGCGCCCCACCGGTAACAGCACCAATAGCCTGCTGACCATACATGGGGAGACCGGCATACAGGCCCCCAGCCTGTTGATAGGCCGTACCCGCCTGTTCAAGATAGGGGCGGTAGGAGCCGATTCCCTCCTGAGCCATGCGAACAGCTTGCTGCTGTTCGGGGGACAGGCCAGCAATCTGATAAGCTGGAAGGTTTACCGGGACGTTAGCGCGTTCCTTGGCCAGTTGAAGAAGGCCAAGCTTATAGGCTTCAATCTCGGGGGCTTCCCGAACAATCTGTTCCTGAATGGTTGTCTCAGCCATGTCAGGCCCTCTTTTCCAACTGGTTCATGAGTTTATAGAGCCGCTTGGCCCCCTTGATGCGGCTTCCGTCACCGGCTCCGCGGACAGCCTTGGCCGTCAAAACAAATTCGCCGTCGCTCAGCATGGCTGGGACATCGTCGCTCGTGCCGGTTCCCGGTCCGTTAATGTGACCACCGTCCTTGGCGTAGTAGCGCGGCATCTGACCGTAGTACCCGGTCGGGAATGCCGGAGAAACTGTGGGGACGATTGTGGGAGGCGCGACGGGCTGCGCTTGGAAGTTTGCCGGATTGAACCCATACTGAGAGGGGTTCTGCGCAAGGAGTGTGGAGCCCGTCACACCGGGTGTCGTAAGAACCGGTTGGGGTTGACCACCCTGCTTCCCAGAACCGCTGAGAAGCAGACCCGCGCCACCGGCCAAGGCTAGAGCAGGTAAAGGATTAGCTTTAACCCAATCACCCACGCCGCCGAAAAGATTCCCGAGACCACCGGCAACGGGAGTGTTTGCTGCAACAACGTCGGGACTTGAGGCATACGGTTGTCCGCCCACAGTGGCGTTAACGCCGGTGGCTTCAAAGACTGCCCGACTATTTGGGATTGGAGTGTTGGGGCTTAACACGCCTCTCGCTGAGAGCGGGGTGTTGGCCGCAGAAGCGTCAATTCCGCCGCCACCGTCTGGAATCCCCTCAAGACCAGACCCCGGACCAATGCCAGACGCGCCTTCTGCCCCAGTGGCGCCACCGCCAAAGATGCCGGAGATGCCACCTGGCGCAAGAGATGCTGCGGCGTAGCTGCCAAGACCACCGAGCAAAGCGCTTGTCAGGGCTTGAGCGGGCTTCTGACCGGCGATGAGACCGCCCACGCCAGAACCGACAGCGCCGACAATGGCCGAACCTGCCGCTGCCGATAGGCCAAGGGCGCCGCCGACGGCAGCACCGAGACCCGGAACAACAAAGTTCAGGGCAACGGGGAGAATGACCGGTGCAGCCTTCTTCAAGAAGTTGCCGACCTTGGACCAGAAACTCTTAAACTCCGGCAGGCCCGTTGCCGGGTTAATCGTACCGTAGCCGCCCATAGCCTTGAGGGCTTGCGCTTCGCGGGGTGTGATGTGGGCAAGCATTGTGTCGCCGTGACGGCCGGCCTTACGGACCTTCTCGGCCATCGACACTAGACCGCCCTTTGCAAACGCTTCTGGGCGACGGACCTCTTCAAGGGCCGACATAATCATTTGGCGAAGGATGCTGAAGAAAGTGGGGACGTACTCGCCGGGAAGATCGCCCGGCTCTACAATCCCACGCTGAATGAGGTTGGCCACAGAGCGCTTGTAGTTGCCAGCATTCTGCATCAGGTAATCAACACCGCCCAAGAAGTCCCGAAGCTCCGGCTCGGAAAACTCTTTGAGATCATTGGACAGTTCGCGCAGTTGCTCAATCTCGTCGTTCGAGACCTTCATCAAAAGACGACCGAGCGTCCCCGCTTCCTCGGTGGAGATACCGGGAGCGCCGCCCGCTTGGGCCGGCATATCTGTTGGAAGTGCTGCGATACCCTGCATAACCAGTTCCTTGATTGGATAAGAGCAGGGGCCGTAGTCCTGTTGCGGCCCCCAAACCTACCTTTTTCAGACCGTTACAGCAACTGCTCCGACGGATGCCGTTGCTGAAATACCTGCCGGATAGGGCTCATTTGCGCGAACAACCTTGAGCACGCCATCCACTTGAAAGAGTGTCCCAACCTCAAGCCCATAATCATTGGACTGGAGATTGGTGAAAACTGTTGTTGTTTGCCGTCCTTCGCCAGGCGACCGGATAGCAACAACGAGGCGGTTCAGCGAATTGATGAGGTCCGCCATATAACGCTGGTCGTAGTTTGGCCCCGGAAGGGGGAAGGTCGGAAACTGGACCCGTTGATCCATTACCGTCTCCCGTCCGGACGAATGTCGAGACGCGGGCTACCCAAGCGCCAACCCATATCGACTTCGTTGCTCTCGACCCGGAGAACAACGGACCGCCCACGGAGACGGACAAAAGCCTGATCCGTGTACTGGCCAATTGGTGTACTCGCCACCTTCACAATCGGAGAGGTTTCGTTTTGGGAGTAGTTCTGGCCGGGGTAGTTTTGCATCTTCAGAACAAGGTCTACGGTTTTTCCCGTGCCCTGAGATCCGGGGGTACGGATGTTCAGGTCCGGGATGATTCGATTGACGAACATGAACTGATCGCCGTCGCTGATATCGAAAGGCGAGCTTTCGATATACGCGTTGAGCGGTAGGTTGGGGACCGTGCTGCCGTCGTTCTGCCCGTACTCGTGATAGTAGAGCTTGTTATCGGCGGGGCTTGAGGCCGTGGGATACTGACGGAGAACCCGGTCGATCCATGCCGTGCGGGCCAGACTGCCGTAGCTCCACACCTGCTCGACATAGTTATACGTCACGTAGCTATCGCAGTCAGTCCCGCTCGTGCTCTGATAGAACCATGTTACCTCGTTGAACGAGACGTTGACCCCGGCGTTGATCTTGTCGCCTTGAGTCATGTCCACACGTTCAAAGATGTACTCTTGGATCGGGCACTGGATGCGCTGCACCTGACCGGTGAACACATAGAAGCCGTCCTTCGCCATCCAAAAGACGGCGTCGTCCACCGCGATTGCAGCGTTGAAGCCGGCAATCGAAATGTTGTTCGCCATCGCATCAATGCCAAAGGTGTACGGGGGACCAATGAACTGCATCGAATAAAGTGCAGAGTTCGTAAAGATCGCGACTGCTCTCTTGGTTTCAACGGCGCAGACGATGTAGCTGCCATTGCCAAGACGGAGATCCCCGGCCGTGTTATCTGGTGTGGAGGTCCACGTTGAATAATCTTCTTGGTTGCTCCAGCGAACGATCATGGGGTCTTGAATGCCGTCGCCAAAATCGGCGCCGAACGCAATCACATGACGATCACGGTCAGAGACCAGAATCTGCGTAGCCTTTGTTGGGCAAGTTGGATCAGAGGACAAGGAGTCGAGAGCGACAGCGCGAGTGCCAAAACCGGTCGTGTAATCCCAGTAATAAATGCCGGCGTTCTGCGCATTGAAGATCAGGTCTTCGCCGTAATTGTCCATGGACCACAGACGAAGAGCCGTGATAGCGCTGCCATCTGCAGGCTGACCCCAACCACGATCCCCGGCTTCAGCGTATGCCGTCACCGTTCCACCGCCCGTGGCAGAGGAAGTAGCGGTCGTGCTGACCGTAATCGAATAACTGTTGGCATTGATGTATGTGATCTGGAATGTAGCAGCAAAATACCCGGCCGAAATACCACCGACCGCGGATGCGCCCGAGAACGCAACATACTTGCCCGTCGTCAGACCGTGACCCGTGTGAGCGACGGTGACAACAGCGGATCCAGAGGACGTCGTGAACGGGTTCGTCAGGGTCGAGACGGTGGGGATAGGCCATACGCCTGCGCCCCAGCCGTCGCCACCGAGGCTTTGATCCGTTCCGACGTTGATCTGATAGGAGGCTTGGACCGAAGTGCCACCGTTGCCCGTGTCAGAGGCGTTTGCAACAACGCCTACGTTGATCTGATATTGATTGGCACTAAGGCGAGAAGTGACCTGAAACTCTTGGTTGAGGACCACCGCCGTGATGTTGCCGCCAAGAGAGACAGCATTCGTAAAGGTTACGAAGTCGCCCTCATAGGCGCCGTGACCGACGTCAGTGACAGTGATCGTCGAAGATCCGTTCGTCGCGGTGAATGGATTGTTGAGCGTGACCACCCGGCGTAGAGGAGTGATGTCGTTATAGTAGGTTCCCTCTTCGACGTAGAACTTTAGATTCGTTCCAACGCCCATGAGGTTGGACGAGTCGAGCGCGGCCCAATTGTGCAGAGCGCGGCACGTGCCGAGGAAGGTCTCATTGCTGTAGGGTTGCCAGCCGCCAATGGACTCGGGAAACCCAAGCCTGAAGCGGACAAGGTTTACGTCTCGCCAGCCGCCTTCATTGGTGTATGCCGTCTGATCACGGACAACCCCAGGGCGGAACTGAAGTTTGGTCAGAGGCATTCACTTGGTCCTTAGTCGGCCGGGGCGATAACGAGCTTGCCCTCTTCTACCAGCTTCATGATGTTTTGGTAATCCGTGTTGGCGGGGTCAATCGGCACAATGGATGGGACGTCGTTAATGTCCACTTTGATCCCAGCAAGATTTCCAAATTGATCGTTGTAGTATTGAGCGTTACTGTACATCGGTTAAAGCTCCGCGCTTGCAGTGATAAGACCATTAGCCGCAGCGGTTTGATAATAATTAAACCCTTCTGTTGAATTAGCGCCCGTAGAAAATCCTGCTCCTGCGCTAGAAACGGTTGCTGCCGCTCTCATGCTCACTTTATAAAAAAACTGATAAGCAGTAACGCTTGAAGGCGGAATGACTACTGTAGCAGCTTGGTAATATCGCTGACACAACGCTAATTCTTGCGGATAAAGCCGCCGCTCGAATGGCGTTGCAGCGGTTCCAACTTCTAGCTGGACGCCTGTGAGGTAGAAGTTCCCGGAGGAGTTTCCGATAACGGAGATAGCGCTGGTTGCCGACAGGATGTTTCCCGCGACCCATGCTCCGGCAGTCCCACAATAAGTAGAGCCCACACCAAGG
>Ga0255160_1000017_pt1 | contig 78766 bp, 100 predicted proteins | sample Atl_Colum_RepB_8_2_FD_186010 | JGI IMG/M metagenome (GOLD analysis project Ga0255160, IMG submission 186010) | Freshwater microbial communities from Altamaha River, Georgia, United States - Atl_Colum_RepB_8h | ecosystem: Environmental > Aquatic > Freshwater > River | place: USA: Georgia... | reverse complement strand
ATCGGAGGCCCAGCCATCATTCACGATTAACCTATACCCATAGACTTTGTGCATGGCTAGGCGCAAAAGATGACGTACACCGGTTTCAGGCACTACGACCGGAATCTGACGCGCACGGCTACGCAGGTTCAGGATCCCAACGCAGTTTGGCAGGCACAAGAGCCGCATTGGATTCTGATCGAAGACCTGTTGCAGGGCACTTATGGAATGCGCCGTAAGCATCGGCGTTACCTGCCACAGGAACCACGCGAGCAAGACGACAGCTACGACAACCGCCTAGCGCGTTCTGTTTGTCCGCCTTACTACCAACGGCTTGAACGCATGTTGGCGGGCATGTTGACCCGTAAGCCTGTGCGTCTTGACGACGTGCCTGATGTTATTCGTGAGCAGTTATTTGATGTAGATCTTCAGGGCAATGATCTAAACATTTATGTTTACGAATTAGCGAGGAAAGTAATCCGTTACGGCCACGCTGGTGTTCTCGTTGATTTCCCCAGTCAAGACGACAGCGAACTGCAAAACATCACTGACGCCTCTGCATTGCGTCCTTACTGGGTTACCTATACGCCGCGTGACATTCTTGGCTGGCGTTCTGAGTTGATCAACGGCGCACAGCAACTGACGCAGCTTCGCCTGATGGAACAGGTAACAGTGCCCGATGGTGAATACGGCGAAAAGGTTGTACAGCAGGTGCGTGTACTGAAGCCAGGTTCTTACGCCTTATTCCGTCAAGACGACACTAAGGGAAGCTTTGAACAGGTGGCCGAAGGAACCACCAGCCTTGATTACATCCCGTTCGCCACTGCCTACTCCAACCGTGTTGGCCTACTTGAGTCGCGCCCGCCGCTGGAAGACATTGCCGAGCTAAACCTCAAGACCTACCAAATCCAGAGCGATCTGGACAACATGCTGCACATCTCGGCAGTGCCGATGCTGGCATTCTTCGGCTTCCCGTCTAGCGCCGAGGAAGTAAGCGCCGGTCCTGGTGAGGCCATCGCCTTTCCGTCTGAAGGCCGCGCTGAATACATCGAACCCAGTGGTAACAGTTTCAAGTCGCAGTTTGATCGTCTTGCTCAACTGGCAGCGCAGATCAACGAACTTGGCCTGTCCGCCATCCTTGGCCAAAAACTGAGTGCTGAAACCGCCGAGGCAAAGCGCATTGATCGGAGCCAAGGCGATTCCACCATGATGGTGATCGCACAGCAGGTGCAGGATCTGATTGATAACTGCCTGCGTTATCACGCTGACTACCTCGGCCAAGCGCAATCCGGCAGCAGCTACGTCAATCGTGACTTCATTGGTGCACGCCTTGAGCCTGCCGAAATCACTGCGTTGCTGCAGACCTACACCGCTGGCGTGATCAGTCAGAAAACACTTCTTGATCAGCTTGCACAAGGTGAAGTATTGGGCGATGACTTTGATGTTGAGGAAGAACTGGAAGCCACGCAATCTGGTGGATTGATTGAGCTTGGCGGCCCTGAAAACCTTGGCTCTGAAGACGTGATGGGCGAGGAAACCCCAAGCGGGGAAAGCCTTGACGATGAAATGCAATGACGCAATCGGGCGTTACACCTCGCCTGCTCAACGTTGAGCAATTCAAGCGGAAGATTGACCGCAGCAATCCTGTTGCCAATATCTACCGCAACGCCATTGATCTGAACCGTTTCAGTAATGCTGTTGCGCGGCAAATCGTGCGGGATTACAACGCCATCATCATCAGCGCCGTTGACGATCTGAAGCGCATTGATTTCGGTGAGGCAACCGCAGGCGCAGGCATTGTCAGCCCGTCATCTGTACAGGCGCAGCGTTTGCGCGTCATTCTTGCTCAGCTCAAGGAATCGCTAGACGGCTGGGCAGATCGCAGCACTGCCTATACCTCCCGTGAACTTCAAGGCTTGGCTGAGCTGCAAACGGAATTCGTCACTGAACAGCTTCGTCTTGCTGTTGCCGGTGGCGAAGTTGGTGGCCGTGGCATTGAGCCCAGCGTCGTGGCTCAGCAGGCAGTCAACACCGTTGAGGTTGCGCCAAACTTTGCGGCCAGTGTCGCCGGCGTTGATCCGACAGATCTGAACTTCACGTTGCCAGGTACGGGCCAGTTCAACCTGACCGCAGCACAAGGCGCAGCCATCACACTACCTAACGGCGAGGTGGTTCAAAAGGCGTTTCGCGGATTAGCCGAGTCACAGTCCCAGCGGTTTAACACCATCGTGCGCACCGGCATCTTGTCAGGTGAACCGACACCGCAGATCGCTCGGCGCATGGTCGGCAACCTTGAGTTTGGCCAACTTGCCAAGACCGCACGGCAACAGGCCCAAGCCGGTGGTGAGCTAACCAAAATGGCTGATCATCAGGTATTGACCGTTGTTCGCACGAGCGTGCAGCAGGTTGCCAACGAAGCCAGCCAACAGGTCTACCGCGCCAATCAAGACGTAACCAAAAAGTACCGTTACCTTGCCACGCTGGACAGCCGCACCTCAGCGATCTGCCGCAGCCTTGACGGGAAGGAATTCAAGTACGGCGAAGGCCCAATGCCACCGGTGCACTTCAACTGCCGTAGCACCACAATCCCAATCGTTGACTACCGCGCCCTTGGCCTGCGTCCGCCTGAGGAAGTGATCGGCCCTGCGCGTCGCGCTGCAGAAGGCGGTCAGGTTTCAGCTGACACAAACTACGGGCAATGGCTGCAACGCCAGTCCAAGGAATATCAAGCCGAAGTCCTGGGTAAATCACGCCTCCCGTACTTTGAAAAGCTCAGCAAAGAACTAGGCCCACAGCAGGCACTTGCTCGCTTTGTGCGCGAAGACGGCAGCGAAGTTAGCCTGAAACAGCTACAGCAGAGATATGGAAAACCCGAGCCTTAAGCATTTCCGCGACGGCTACGTTTACAGCGATCCGTTATACGCCTTGGTTGGCGAAACATGGATCAATGCCATCTACACGAACGAAGGATGGTTCACGCCTGATCTCGGCATTAAATTGATGGCAGTTACCGACTGGCGTGATGGCAAAGAAGCCGACCAAAGCCGAGAAGAAAATCAGCAAGGTGATGAGCGAGTACAAGGCCGGAACGCTGAAAAGCGGCAAGCAAGGCCCCGGCAAAGGCCCAACCGTCAAAAGCCGTAAACAGGCCATCGCCATTGCTCTATCCGAAGCTGGCAAGGCTCGCAAACCCAAAGGTAAAAAGTGATGGCGGCAAAGAAACCTGGCCTGTACGCCAACATCAACGCCAAGCGCAAACGGATGGAGGCAGGATCTAAAGAACGCAAAGCCCGCCGTGGCGAAGCTGACTACCCTGATCCCGGTGCCTTCAAGGCTGCCGCCAAAACCGCCAAAAAACGGAAGCCCAAAAAGTGAAAGGCAAGATCTGGGAAGGGAGCTGCACCTACCTCAAGTGTGCCGATGGCCTGATTGAGGGCCGATTCCTGTTCCCAGTGCCCAATTCACCTGAGGGTCTTGGTGCATTGATGGGTCGCCTTGCCGAAGGCGTTGAGGTGATTACCTGCACTGAGGGTGACGACGAAGACGACGAAGACGACGAAGATTAGCCTCGCTCAGCCTTGTGGATTCGGTCTTTTAGTTCTGCCACGTACTTACGCAACGCGTTGGCATTCTCCGCGTGCCATCTGTCGCCGGTCTTCAGATAAGCCTGTGTGTGCAGGTCAATCGCCTTCAGCATCTGGTAGATCACGGGGTTCCACGGCTCACGGATCGGTGTATCCCACTCACGCCGGGACATGACGTGCAAAAAGCATCTTTTACTTATACAGTTTGGTGGTAAACCCTACGGGTCACAATGTCTGACGAACAACTGCAGGAAGCTACGCAGACTGCAAGCAACGACGAACTGGAAAAGCTCAAGCGAAGCATTGAAGGCTTAGAACGCAAGAACTTTGAGCTGATCGGCAAACTTAAGGAACAGAAAGAAAAGGCGCCAGCAATTCCTGACGGCATTGATGTTCAGGAGCTGTTGGAATTCAAGCGAAAGAAAGAACAGGAAGAGCTTGAGTCAAAGGGCAAGTACGAAGAGGCCCTGAAGCAATACGCTCAGCAATTTCAAGAGCGCGAGGATGGCTACAAAAAGCGCATTGCTGAACTTGAATCGAAGCTGACCGTTAATCAACTGGACAATCGCGTGGTGGCAATCCTTGCCGAGCAGGGTGCCCACAATCCACACGATGCACTGCGCTTGGTACGCGATCAACTCAAGCTTGACGAACACGGCAACCCCGTAGCTGTTGATGGCTACAACGAGGTGCCCATGGATCAGTGGGTAGAACGCCTGAAGGCTGAACGCGGTTACCTGTTCAAGGCACCGACGGTCAAAGGTTCCGGCGCACCTGTCGGCGCTCGTGCAAGCTCTGGCGAAGTGCCGGCCGGCACCAAAAACCCGTTCACCCGTGAATACTTCAACCTCACGGAACAATCCAGGCTGTATCGCACTGACCGTGATTTATACGAACGGTTGAAGGCTGCCGCAAACAATGCTTAATATGTAACCGTTAGACGTGAATGGCTACGCCGTCCGTCATTGGGTTACGCCCGCACCGTAAATCAATTTTGGAGTTTTCACCGTGGCGACTCTTCGCTCCGATGTGATCATTCCCGAAATTTTTACGCCCTACGTCATTGAGCAAAGCACCCAGAAAAACGCCTTTCTGGCGAGTGGTGTTGCTCAGCCCATGGCTGAACTCAATGCAACCGAAGGCGGCGATTTCGTGAATGTTCCTTTCTGGAAAGCCAACCTGTCTGGCGATCTGGAAGTTCTCACTGATTCCACCAGCCTCACCCCTGGCAAGATCACTGCTGATAAGCAAATTGGCGTGATCCTGCACCGTGGCCGTGCCTTTGAGGCCCGCGACCTTGCTGCTCTGGCTGCAGGTTCCGACCCCATGGCTGCCATCGGCGCCAAAGTTGGTGAGTACGTTGCTAACCAGCAGCAGGCTGACCTGTACAAGTGTCTGGAAGGTGTGTTCGGCGCCCTGACCGGTGGCGATTCCCCTGCCTTCGATGCCCTGCGCTTCGATACCAGCACCCAAACCGCTCTGAGCCCCCGCCACGTGGCTAAGGCCCGTGCACTGCTTGGTGATCAAGGCGAAAAGCTCGCTGCTGTGGCTCTGCACAGTGCTTGCTATTACGACCTTGTTGAGCGCAAGGCCATTGATTATGTCCTGGCTTCGGATCTGGGTATCACTCCCGATACCTCCATGCCTGACGCATTCGGTGGTTCTGTGGCTTCTGCCTACAGCGCCGACTATCGCGTTCCCACCTACATGGGTATGCGCGTGATTGTGTCCGATGACATCACCAATTCCGGTGGTGTTTATGCCGCTTATTTCTTCACCAATGGCGCAATCGCCACGGGAGAGCAAGCGAGCATGAGGACAGAGACAGATAGAGACATCCTCGCCAAGAGTGATGCAATGTCTCTGGACATGCACTACATCTACCACCCGGTTGGTGCAAAGTGGGCCGTGACCACCACGAACCCCACCCGCGCTCAACTGGCCACGGTAGGTAACTGGAGCAAGGTGTACGAAACCAAGAACATTGGCATCGTGCGTGCTTCGGTCAGCTCCAATTACGACTGATAGGAGCAACTAACCATGGCTTCCCTTTTTGAAGTAACCGCAGGCAAGTCGATTGGCTATGTCAGCGGTACTGGCGGTGCTGTTACCCAGGCCACCAGCAAGTCCACTGGCGTCACGCTGAATAAGCCCTGTGGCGCCATCACCATGCACAACGCTTCGCTTGCCGGCGACGCTGAGGTTTCCTTCACGGTGACCAACAGCGAAGTGGCCGCGACTGATGTTGTGCTGGTTTCGGTCAAGTCTGGTGCTACCACTGGTAAGTACCTGCCTTTCGTGACCGCCACTGCCGCCGGCAGCTTTGAGATCACTGTTTCCAACGTTGGTTCTACCGCTGGCGAAGCTGTGGTGCTCAACTTTGCTGTGATCAAGGCAGCTGCTGCCTGATTGATTTTTCAGGCGAAACAACGGAGGGGTTTTTACCCCTCTTTTTTATGTTTGCGTTTATTTGAGGCTTGAATTGTCCAAGTCGCCCAACGGCAATTTTGAGGCTCATAATTTCCATATGGGTCAATTCTGTCCAGTGTTGTTTGCCCCGGTCTAGGGCCCATATCTTCAATGAATGCGGTAAAACTTTCCCATCTCTGACAAACCTTTACGCCCGAGCCTCCGTAGTAACGAAATGCGGCGTGGTTTGGGTTGTTGCAACGCTCTCTCATGCCTTGCCAAATCCGATACTCAGGTATTGCGCTTAATCCGTGAAATTCATATCGCGGAACACCGGCAACGCATCCGCAAGACTTTGAACGTCCACGTTTCAAGGAAGTTCCTTGAATTTCCCTTTGTCTACCGCACACACAGCGGCACAGCCAATAACAACGCTTGGCCCCGTTAGGCATTGTTCGCTTTATTGGTGCGTCACCAATGACAGTCCAATTGCCAAAGGTTTGGCCCGCAAGCCATAATGGAGTTCTCATCCTGTTCCGAGCAGGGTGCGCAAGGCTGGGAGCGCCAACTCGCCAGCCCAACAATTTTACAGCAAGGGAGCAAGATCATCGGACTTTTTGCTTTCCGCAGGCGCCAAGAGAACAAAGCGGCCAACAAGATCCAAGATCAAGAAACTGCACCTAAACTTGATACAGAAGAGCCGGCGCCTAAAAAGCGTCGCACTGTGAAGTCCAAAGTGGAGCCCACCGATGGCCATCTCGATTGACGCCACTGTTGGTGGGGCCTCGGCAAATTCCTACCTGACACTGGCGGCAGCTGAACTGATAGTTGAGGGTTTCGTTCAAGACGATGACGTAGCCGCTTGGGCGTCAGCCACGAACGATCAGAAGAATCGGGCGCTGTACACCGCAACGCAGCGCCTTGATCGTGAACGCTTTCTTGGCGCACGGGCTACCGATACTCAAGCTTTGCAATGGCCGCGTACTGGCGTGCGCAAGCCTGACACGTACATCAATACGTACGCTGTTGGGTTCCCGTTCCGCATCACTACGGACTATTACACCGACACCGAAATTCCTGATCAGATCAAAAAGGCTCAGGTCGTTCTCGCCGTTTACCTGAACAACAACAAAGACGGCATGGGCCTGAGCGGCATTGAAGATTACAAGTCGGTTCAGATCGGCACATTGCGTGTGGAGTCTGCGGGCGCCAGCAGCATGGCCACCGGAGCTGATCGTGTGCCGCCGTTGTTTGAACGCTATCTGACCGGGCTTAGAATCAGTGGACCGGGCAACTTTTCTATCAAACGGAGTTGAACATGGCCGATAGCGACTCCTACAACATTGGTTTTGAGTACATCAGTGATACTGCTGCTCACACCGGCCGGTTTTACAAGCTGTATGCCTTGGCCGATGCCGTGATCAGTACAGCCACTGTGCAGAACGCCAGCGGCAATACCTTCACCTCTGTGCCTCTTACCGCAGGCGACAGCATTGAAGGCGTATTCACCAGTGTGACACTGGCATCCGGCAAGATTGTCGCCTACAAGATCTGATCATGGCCAACACCAACAGCATTGATCCGAGCTACAGCATCGGTGCCGACTTTGTGAATACCACTGCGGCAAAGACTGGCCGGTGGGATCGCATCGTGATCGCCAAAAACAATACGTCGTTCACTGCCATCACAGCGCAGAACTACACGGGCAATACTTTGGTTGGTGAATCGTTCCCGGCTGGGTTTGAACTGCAAGGCGTCTTTACCGCGTTTACGCTGGCTTCGGCTGGCGCTGTCATTGCCTACAAGATCTGATCATGGCAAAAGCACGGGGCGGCGCATCTGTTGTTGACTACGCGGTTGGCGCCGAGGTGATTACCGACACTGTTGCCCATACCGGCAGGTTTAGTCATATCGACTTCTACGAAAACAGCACGGTTGACGCGATCATTTCGACCAACGTGATCGACAATAATTTTGCCGGTGCTGCCATTGATTCCGGTGCTCACCTGACTGGTTATTTCACCAGTATCAAACTTACAAACGGCGCCTGCATCGCCTACAAAATCTGATGGCACTTGCAACCTCATTGCGGAAGACCGCCAGCAAGCTGATGCTGAAATTTGGTGGCCAAGTCACCATCCGACGTATTACCACCGGCGCTTACAACCCAACCACAGGCGTGGCAACACCAACAGCATCGGAAACCGTTGTGCGTGGCGTGCTTGAAGATGTGATTGAGCGCGAGATCAACGATCTGGTAAAGAGCACCGATAAGAAGCTCACAATCGCCGCCGCTGATCTTGCCTACGAGCCTGCAGTGTCTGATCAGGTGACTGTATCTAGCCGCATTATGCAGGTGGTTGAGGTGCGCAAAATCGAGCAGGACAATACGCCTATTGTGTTTGAAGTATTCCTGAGAGAGTGACATGGCACGCACCATCAGGGTTGGTGAGATCGGTGATTACGCGGAACGTCAGTTAAATCTGTTGGTTAAAGCCGCTGTGTTGACCGCTGATCAACGATTGAAGCTTGCCAGCCCTGTAGATACAGGTCGCTTTCGTGCTAGTTGGGCGATTGGCGAAAACGCAGCACCTTCAAAAGGGCAGCCAGAGGGCGAGTATCCAAGTAACCCGGCGCCAACTGCAGTCAATTACAGCCTTGGCAACGAGCGTATCGGGAATGTTTACAGCATTCACAACAACCTGATTTACGCCGAACCCCTTGCACGGGGGCACAGCAAACAGGCGGAAGACGGCTGGGTTGATTCGATTGCCAAAGACGTTCAGACTTACGTCAACGCCGAAGCGGACCGGATTGGTCGATCATCATGAGCCTTAACACCGTCCGCGCCTACATCGAAAATCGGATCGCAACGGAGTTTGCCGCTTCGCCTGCTATTCAGGTTGCCTATCAGAACGTCCCTTTTACGCCGCCGAACAACGCAAGCTGGATTCAAACCAGCATTATCTGGGGTGACTCTGCCTACATGACGATCCTTACAACGTCATCGCGTGGCACTGGTGCAGGCTTTGATCGTCGTAACGGCACTCTTGTGTTCAACATCTTTGCTCCGCGTGGTGGTGGTCCTGGTGCTGGCCTGACGATTGCTCAGCGTTGCATCACCCTATTTTCACGTTTGCAGCTTGAAAATATAAAGTTTGACGCCGCAAATGGTCCGCGCACCATTGAACCATCGTCACCGGAAGGGTTTTCGCAAACGCAGGTCGTCATAACTTTTGAAGCTTATGAGCAAAGCTAGAATCTGATCAGCCAATACCGTTCACAACAATGGCTGTCACTGTTCTGTCCGGTACGTCCGGCGCCCTTTACTACAAGCCCGCTGGAACCACCGGAACTTTCGGTGAGTCTGGTGTGAATACTTCTACTGAAACCATCACGGTTGAGCCTTACCTGAATTTCAAGGTTGGCGATCCCGTCAAGTTCCGTGTTGTTAATAGCCAGACTGGCGAAGCTGGCACTGGCACCCTGCCCGCTGGCCTTTCTGCTGGTACTACCTATTACGTAATTGCCTACACCGCCAGCTCTGGTGCTCTGCAGGTTTCCGCTTCTGCTGGCGGTGCTGCTGTCAACATCACTGATGATGGCACTGCTGCTGCACCTAACGAGTTTGAGGTGTATTACGCCGATTATGCCGCCGTGGGCCAAGTTCAGTCCTGGGGCTTTGAAATTTCACGTTCGGAAATTGATGTTACAACCATCGGTCAAACCGCTGGGCAGTACGCACCTTTCCGTGCTTATATCCCCGGTTTCGCTGATGGCACTGGCACTGCCACTGTGTACGTCACCAACGAAGACAGCGCCCTGTCTAACCGCATGGTGGAAGACGTGCTGCAGCGTCAGCAAGTTGGTTGTGCCTTCAAGCTGTACACCGACAAGCAAAGCTCTGAGGCCCTCAGTCGCTCCATTGCCATGGATGCTGTGCTGCTGACCGCAAGCCTGAACGTCAACCCCGACGACGCTCAACAGGTTGAAATCACCTTCCGCCCTGCTGGCGTGCCGACCTTCGATTTCAGCACCTCCGCCTGATAGGCTTGCGAGGAATGTTCAGATCGGCCCCTGGGTTGCACCGGGGGCTTTTTTGTGTCTAAAGTGATAACAAGCACCTGATTTTTATGCCCGCACCCGCATCGTCAGCTCTTGCCCGCCTGAAAAAGGCCGCCAATCTGACGCCCGTGAAGCGTGTGGTGACCTTGGCAAACGGCGACGTGTTTGAGTTTTACAGCGCCCCGTTGACGATGGCCGAGCGCGAGCGTGCGCAGAAGATGCCTGGCGGTGATGATCCAAATGGTTTTGCGCTGAACCTACTGGTGACAAAGGCTGTTGACGATGCCGGGCAGCGCCTGTTTCAGGCCGGTGAGATTGCCGAGCTGAAGAACGAAGTGATGGATGCCGACCTGCAGGCTTTGATGCTGGCGATCATCACGAATCCTGAGGAAGAAAAAGACCTAGACATGAAAAGCCGTAAAGGCTGAGCTAAAAAAAGACAACCTGCTGTTGCTGCAGCTTGGGGTCGCCAAGGAGTTGGGATATACATTGGCTCGCCTGAATCAGGAGGTGACGCTAGAAGAACTGTTGATTTGGTCTAGTTATTTTGAGCTGCAAAACGAAGAGCAAGAACGTCAGATGAAGCGACGCCGGTAGACTGCTGATAGCAAAAGGGTTGTGCCGTGTCTGTCGTCGCCAACGTTGCCATCAATGTTGATAGCCGTGGCGCAACTCAGAAGCTGCGTGAGGTTCAGCAAGCAGCTCAACAAGCGCAAAGAGCATTAGAGGATATTGGCGGCGCTTCAGGTGCCAAGCCTTTTCGAGCCGCGAGTAGCTCTGCGTCTGAGCTGATCGGCGTATTAGGTCGATTATCAGCAGCATATCTTGGCTTAAGAACGGCACAACAGGCTGTTCAGGCTGGCATCCAACGCGAAGAATCAGTACGTCGGCTCACGTTTTTAGCAAAAGGTTATGGCGAAGTTGCGAGAGCGCAGGAATTAGCGGCGCAATCTGGAAGAACATTTGGCTTAAGCGCCAGCGAAAGTAACCAACAATTTGCTCAGCTGTACGGGCGGCTGCGTCCACTCAATGTCAGCCTTGAAGATATTAACGCTGCTTTTGTTGGCTTTAATACTGCCGCAAAAGTAAGCGGTGCTACAACCGCAGAAAGTGCCGGAGCTTTGCTGCAATTAACACAAGCTCTTGGTTCTGGTGTTTTAAGAGGACAGGAACTTAATTCTGTTCTTGAACAAGCGCCCGGATTGGTTATTGCATTAACCAAGGAGCTTGGCAAGCCGGTTAGCGAAATCAGGAAACTTGCCGAACAAGGCGAAATTACGTCTGACGTTGTTATCCGTGCATTGAAACGTGCGGGCACAGAAGGTGCTGATGAACTTGCGGCTGCAATGAACGGACCCGCTCAGGCGGTTAAAAATCTACAGAATGAGTTTGAGAATTTTCAGGTAGCAGCGACCCAAGATCTGATACCGACAATTGTTGACGCGATGAAGGGATTGCGTGAACTACTTATATCGCTAGGTCCAATCATTAGGGGAATTGGCGGAATTGCTGCCCAGACAATTGGAACAATTACAGATGTTATTAATGCGGCAACAAGGCCCGGGGCAACCGCTGCTGCTGTAGCAATTAAAGGCGGCCGCTTGCCTTTGGCGGGACTTGGTGGCATGTCTGGTGCCGGTGAGTTGTTCAAAGGCACAAGTGGAGCGTTTGGTACGGGGCTGACTGGGCTCAAGGCTGAAGCAGCTTTTCTTGCCAGGCAACGGCGCCAGCCTGTCACTGATGTTTTGTTGCAGTTAATGCAAAATCGTCTTCAGCGCATGGAGACACCTGCCGAAGTATCAACACCAGATCTACCGGCCACTTTCATTTCCTCTGGCGCCACAGACGGAAAAAAGGCAAAAGGAAAAACTGATGCAGAACGAGCAGCGGAAAGACTGAAAAAAGAAATTGAGCAATCTCTTGAGTTAGGCGATCGCTTGGGCACTGAATTCAAGCGCCAAGTGATTTTGCTCGATACAAGTTCAGAGATTGAGCGAAAAAGACTACAAATTCAATTTGACTTTGAAGATCGTGCCAAGCAAATTGGCGAACTAAAAAATGCGGAGCAACGGGTCAATCTGACCACTCTGAACAAAGAAATTAAACGACTTGACACGCTCAAGCTTCAAACCGAAGAGCTGAAAAAGCAAATTGAAGAATTTGGTAAGCGTGCTGGTTTGACCTTTGGGGAGCCGTTGCGCGGTGGTGCCGGTGCATTTAGAACTGATATCAATCTTGGTCCGGTAGATGATGCCACCAAGAAAACAGAAGAACTGAAAAAGCGTTTTGAAGAGTTGATTGATCCCGTCAATATGGCGATAACTGGTGCCCAAGGTATTGGCAGCGCATTCAGCAGCGCGTTTCAATCAATCATCACCGGTGCTCAGTCAACAAAACAAGTATTGGCTGATTTCTTCAAAGGTATTGGCGATGCTTTCGTTCAAATGGCAACGGAGATCATTGCTCAGATGGTTGTCATGTTTGCCTTTAAGCAATTGCTGGGCTTGTTTGGTGGTGGCGGCGGTGGCGCTGGGATGTTTAGTGGGCAAGGGCCCGTAACGATGCCTGCCGCTGGCGTTGGTGGCGGAGCATCAATGTTTGGTGCCGGTGCGCCTAGCTTTTTTGCGGAAGGCGGTTTTGTCACAGGACCAACTCGTGCACTTATTGGCGAAGGTGGTGAGCCCGAATACGTTATTCCCGCCAGCAAGATGCGTACCGCAATGGGTCGTTATGCGGCTGGTGCTCGTGGTGCTGCTGTCATCCCAGGCAAAGGCGGGACACAGGCTGGCGAAACCGGCGCTGGTGCCGCCACAATGGAGCCAATCGACGTGCGCTACAGCATCGAACGCATCAACAGCGTGGATTACGTCACTGCAGACCAATTCCAGCGCGGAATGCAGCAGGCTGCAACTAAGGGCGCTCTCGAAGGTGAACGCCGTACACTACTTCGTCTGCAACAATCACCAAATACTCGTAGCAGGATTGGAATCTAATGGAATTCAACCTGGGGCATTTACTAGAAGCAACCGCCCAAAACGGCACTATTTACCGTTTTCAAAATTTTGCTGTTAGCACAGATGTTACATATCTTGAACAGACTTTCGCATTTATACCGTTTGGTTTTTCCGGGGCAACTGCCAGCCTCACAGGAGATAACTTGGATGCCTCAATCATCCTTACCCAATCAAATTTGGCGCGAGCATGGGCGGAACAAGCTATCGCTGAACGTTGGTTAGGCGAAATCAGTGTTTGTCTTGTGAATCCAGAAACAAGAACCGTTTCCCGAGTTCTATACGAATATGTCGGCACTGTTGCCAATGGTGGGTGGTCGCCAGAGCGGATTGAGTTAAGACTCAACACTGTTATGGATTCTGTTAAGGCTTCGATCCCAAACCGCAGGTTGTTGCGTAATTTGGTTGGTAATCTTCCTATCACGGGCCAGGTTCGTGTGTGAAAACCTAATAGGTCTGAAATATCGCCTTGGCGCAGATGGCAGCAATGGCGAGATTGACTGCATCCATCTTGTACTACAAGCGTTGCGCAACATGGGGTTTGATGCGCCCGACTGTGATCGTCGCTGGTATCGAATGTCAAAAAGCGCTATTTTGGAAGAACTTCAGCGTTACACAGATCAGGTTGCGCACCCCGTCTACAATGGCGACATTGCCGCTTGGCACGATCAGCGGCCTGCGTTTGGCGTAACATGGGAAACCGGGATTCTATTCGTCAATCAGCAAACCAAGCGCGTGGACTGGAAGCCGGTGGACGCCTTTACGATCCACCATTGCTTCCGTATGAAATCGATTTAATTTATACGCTTGGCTGCACAGAGGAAGAATACAAAAAGTTTGTTCGTTTTGTAAAAGAAAACGCGTGTATTAGGCCCTCGGACTACGAGCATATCCCAGATATTGTTGCGGGTCCTATTACACCTGTTGCCGCAATTTTTATCAATTTGGCTGTTGGTGTAGCCTTAACAGCAGTCTCAGCCTTATTAGCGCCAAAACCTGATATTGGAGCTTTTGAAGAGCGCAAACGTGTTCGCAGTGCTCGCCTGCCAAATCAAGTTGGACCGTCACGATTTAATCAGACATCTGCCTTTGATAGCGTTTCTGCTTTGGCAGAGTATGGCGATATTATCCCCATCCCGTTTGGAAAAATGGGGACGGATAGTGATGGCACATTAACTGGCGGTCTTGTACTTGCTCCTGCACTTGTTTGGAGTAGGTGTTTTTCTGAGGGCACACAACAACGCTTCAAGGGTCTTTATTGCACGGGAGAATATGGAATTGCTGCCCCAACGCTAAAAGGCCTTTGGCTTGGCACTACGCCAATCAGTGCCCTTGGAACACGAGAATACTGTGTTTATTGGAAGTCAAGAGCTGGGTCAAATAGAATTACAACAAGCGATCGAATTGCTGGTACAAATATTGACGTTGATTCAGGCGATCCGTTAGAGCTTGATGGTATTACAGACCCATTTGTTGCGCCAGTTGCCAATGCTTTTTTGGATGCTGGTTTTTGTATGGCGTATAACCCGAATGCCAAATCGACATTTGGGCAATACAACCCAATTCATAACGGCAGCGCATTTCGATTTAACTGGGAAGTCGTAAGTCTGCCTAAGTCACTTCGTTCTGATGACGAAGGAATGCGTGAAGCGCGTTCGTTACGAAGAAAAATTTCAGGCGATGATGGCGATCAACCCCTGGGTGGACAACCCGGCACTGGACGCGCCTACGGCCGTCGCATGGGCTTAATTCGTCATACCCCCGTTGGAGGGGAAATGACCGAGTATCAAGATCGGACAGAAATCAATGTAAAAGCAAATGACACAATTGTATTTCGTATCAATAGTCTTGACTGGAATGATTTTGCGGCTAGCGATTATGTAAGTAACGACAAGAATATCGGAAAATCGTTGAAACAGTATGGCCACAATCTAAAAGATTTAACCAGTGCCGCAGATACATGGCGCGTTAGAGCAGACAATTTGCTAACCGTTGGCAGTCGTTGGATGATCGGCGCAAGTCAATGGGTTGTCATTTCTAGGGATGCCTCATCACCAAAGAAAATCTGGGAACGTGGTTACAACGTCAATGTAACTCTTAAGTGTGTAAGCACTACTGGCACGGCCAAAATTGGCATTGCTGGTATGCGTGCATCAACCGAGCCTCTAGGAGGAGATGAGGGCACCGCAAAAAATCCCACAAAACATTGTGGGGCAGCTTTCTATAACCTTGTTCAATATGATGTTGCCACTGTGCGCATGGTGCGCATTGCGGACACCATTGAAGTAGGGATTAAATCACAGGTATGGAATCGCGCTAGCGGATTGTGCAATTTCAATGCTATTCCTAGCCCAGAAACACTAAAAAGAAAAGACGATAAAGAGATACAGCTTAATACGCCAAGAATGGATAAATATTTCGAGCGCACTTCATGTTTTTCAATATGGGTGCGTCCAATTCCAGAGTGGAAAGAAACCGATCAGCCTTTGCAGGCGTGGTCAAGAATTCCGATTATTTTTTGCGTAACAGGTAATTCTCCTGTTGACATGTATAACTATGTTCGTATCAGACCACGCAATCGCGGCCGCTACGAGTTTCGATTTATTCCCCACAGCGGCAGCGATATTGCCATTTTTCAAGGAAAAGACACTATTTTTTGGCGGCTAAATAAACAGGTTGGCACAACCATTGGAGAGGACTTTGAAACAACATACGGAAAATTCAGGATGACAATTGTTGGGGACAAGGTAGCCCAATCTGCCATTGCCATCAATCCCGAGCTTGTAGCTGATCCCAATAAAACAATTTCTGAAACAACGACAACTGAATCCAAGCCTAAATCTATATCCGTTGAAGCTTTTGTTGCAGATAATCTCAATGCAAATTTTGTTCTTGTTGCCTACATGGATCAGGCGCTAGGAGACGCGGCCACACAAGCTGGCGAAACAAAGAGCGTAAACCTTACTTTCAATGGTGGGACTGGCAGGACAATTACCGTTAAGTTGACAGCTACATCAACCGAAGCTTCTTCTGGGCCAAAGCACATTGAGCTTTTTGGCAATAAGTGGAGTTGGGTTGGGAGTTATTCGTTCACTATTGTGTCGTCTACCGGTTCATGGGCCGCTAATGATGCAGCGTGGAATACGCAAGTTTTAACACGAACAAAATACAGCCAACATTATGGATACAAGGAAGTTGCCGTAAAACTGAAGATTGACTCAGTAACAGCTGGGACAACCGTCACTTCGGTAAGCGTTGACGAAGAGGGCCGCATTTTTGAAGAGAATAGTCAAGTCAGTGATTGCAGCCATTACGTTGAACTTGAAAAATCTTGCGAGCAAGGCCCTGAACATCAAATCGTTTATGTGAACGAGGCGATCGCCGATGACACAGTGGCCCAGTACGAAGATATGAGCATGATCGGTTTAAGCATCAAATCCAGTACCAGCCTTAAAACTGTTGATCAACTGCGGGCATGGATAGAAACAGGCATTGATGTTGTTCGTTTGAATGACGATGATGCCGTTGGCCCAAGCAATCAGTTTACGGATCTTGTTTACTATCTCCTCACCAATAAAAAACAAGGTGTTGGCGGCCTGGTCAATTCTTCGCTTATTGATGTTGAATCCCTTCGGACAACAGGCACATTTTTACGTGCAAATAAAATTCAATACAATACTGTGCTAGAGACACCGCAGAACTTCCGTGAGTTCATGGCGAGCCAAGCGCCATTGCTACTGTGCAATTTTATTATTAAAAACGGCAAATTTGGCATGATGCCAGCGCTGCCAACAAATACAGATGGCACGATTAATACGAATGCTGTTGTTGTAGAGCAAATCTTTAGCGCAGGCAACATCATTGAAGGCAGTTTCAGCCTCTCATATTTAGAGGCGGCACAACGTGAACCTTTGAGCATTTCTGTTCGGTATCGCGATGCAATTCCTTACGAACTGCCCTCAGAACTATCTTCAATCGTAAGTTACAACACCAATAAATATGGAACAACGATAACGGAAAATTATGATCTTACGGCATTTTGTTGCAGCAAAACACAGGCATTGCTTACCGCACGGTTTTTACTTGCTGTCAGAAAACACGTTGATCACACTATCAACTTCAAAACTGTTCCGGATGGGCTTTCGATTGGTCCAGGATCATACATTCGCGTATTAACGGAAGACACTACATACAGTGCTGGTAACAATGCGCTCGTTTCACCAAATGGAACAATAACTAGCGTGAGTCTGATTCCAAATGGAACGTATCAGGCATATGTCTATGCTCCTGGAAGCACAGAAGTAACTACCCAAACCATCACAATTTCAAACGGAGTTGTAACGCCTGCTTTGGATACAGGAACAACTTTGATCAGCATCCAAAACACAAATTACAGAAAAGGCGTTTATCAGGTGGAGCAGTTGACGCTTGACGAAGATGGTTTGGTTGAAGTCGCCGCTGTGGCTGTACCGACAGACGCTGATGGTCGCAGTAAAGTGGCTGTGGACGTAATGGATTCGTCATTGTTTGAATACCTTGACTAATGCCCTATCCAACGCTTGCTCCTTCAACCCGCGATTACGCTCCAGGTGATTGGCCGGTCAAGGTTTTTCCTGCGCAATCTGGAGCAGAAGTACGCATCCGGTACGGCAACCAGCGAACAAACCCAACTTTGGCGCTGAGTTACGACAACATTACGGATGCCAATGCCGACGCTTTCCTTGTTCATTACAATGAAACACAAGGCACCTTTTTGACTTTTACCTTGCCAACAGAGGCGCTTACTGGCTGGAGGGGTGCTGCGTTAAATGCAGGTAGCGGCACCAATGCTGCTTGGCGTTATTCGTCGCCACCGCAGGTGACCAATATTCGCCCTGGGATTTCCAGCGTTAGAGTTGAACTGGTGGGAGTCATCTAATGGCTAAGGTCTATACCGGTCGCGATGGACGCCTGCTAATCGACGGCGTTTCCCAGCTCAAGGTCAGCAACTGGACTTTGACTGGCTCCCTCGAAGTTCTTGAGACAACCACACTGGGACAAGCACAGCGTAGTTATGTACCTGGCGTTCAGGAATTTAACGGCAGTGCCACACTTCTGTATTACAAAGACGACGAAGATCGTAACGATGCCGCTACGGCATTGAAAAAAATTCTACGTGTTGATGGTGTAGCCAGTACAGACACTGTTACGTTACGTCTTCGCCTTAGAGACGGAACAATTGTCAATGATGTTGAACTAACTGCATACATTACAAGCGTAAGTTTTGGTGCCAGTGTTGGGGAAGTTACTCGTGCAGAGATTTCTTTCCAAGGCACAGGGGCCCTCACTGCGGTGACAATCTAATGGGACTTTATTTAGGCAATGTCGGCAATATTGAGCTGACGCGCAAATCATTGGAAGGCAATAAAACTTCTATCGTTAATCCATCCGATGTAAATGCGAATAGGGATCGTTTTAGCTTCGATTTTGATTCTGGTTTTTTAATCAGTGGCGATCTACTGGAGCTTTCGACAACTGACGGCACAAATTTAGATTTTGTTGCAGCAAGCGGATGGGCCAATAATACAGTTCAAACAAGCGGGAACTGGTACGCCTACGTTGATGATTTGGGCGGAATTAAGTTGTACAGCAGTTTTGATGCGAGCCTAGAAGGCGGTTCAACTGGCTTGATCCCACTTACTGCTATCGCACGCGACATTCCAATTCGCGCCGTAATTCGTGATCGTGATTCGCGACTATTGGCATCGGTAACAGAGTACGAACTGAACACTAATCGTGAAGTTGTTGATATTACAACTCTTAGTGACGAGCATCGCCAGCAATACAGCAGTTTGATCACTGGAAGTGGACGACTGACCGCCCAATGGGATTACGTTAATAATGGCGAAGTAGAGCCTGTCAATTATTTAATGCAGTTAGTGCTTAGGACTGAAATTGGATCCGCATTTCACGGTAAATTTTATATTAAATACCCCAATACGACTGCACATGCTGGGTCGTTTGCGGCAACTCAGATCAATGACGCCCTATGGTGGGAATTTGATGCTCTTGTGACTGCTAGTGCGGTCAGCTTTACCACTGATGCACTTGTGGTCGGCACAATTGATTTTGTTGCCACTGGACCGATTCGACTTAAGGCTCAGACATTGCCCAACCGCTATCTGTTGCAGGAAGACACAGGCAAGATCGAGCTGGAGCAGGATCCAGATTCCTTTATGCTGTTGGAAGAACGGGAGTAAGACTTAGACTCGGTGTAACTGTAATCGTCACACAGGCACTGAGGCATGGCCGACCTTCGTATCAGCGAACTAGCGGCACTTGCTGGTAATGACCTTGCCGCAGGTGATCTTCTGCCGATCGCAGACGTAAGCGCTAGTGAAACCAAGCGAATCACTGTTACCGATCTGGTGGGCAATGCCACCACACTGATTGCTGACGCCACAATTCCCGGCGCCAAAATTCTCTTCAATAACAATACTGTTGCTGGTGCGGCCCTTCAGAACAGCAGCGTTACAGAAACTCAGTTAGCGAATGACGCAGTAACAGCCGCAAAGCTGGCCGACGAATCCAGCGTTGATCTCGTTACCACTCTTCCCGCTAGTGGCGCTTTTGTCGGTCAAATTGCCTTGGATACCGATGACAGCAAAATTTATTGCTGGGATGGTACAAGTTGGATCAGCCTTAAAGCAGCTGGATCGATTAACAGCGTTCTTGGTAGCAGCAGTGGAGTAGTCAATATCAGTGTTAGTACATCTGGGGATGAAGTCACCATAAGCACAACACTTGATAACACCGGTGCTGCAGCTCAATTTTTAGCCGGTCCAACTGGAGGCGCTGGCGCAGTAAGTTACCGCACGATTGCTTCAACGGATCTTCCTACTGCAACAACTTCCACTAAGGGCGCCGTAATTGTTAGTGGAAACGGCTTAACCCTAAGTGGCGATACCATTGCAATCAATAATACTGTAAGCAGTAGTGCCACAAGACATCTTGTTACATATACAGCCAACGGTTTGATCACCGACGGAGGCATAATTGGGCCATCTGATTTGCCTATTGCGACAGAAAGTACCGTTGGGGCAATTAAACCCGGGACTGGACTTGGTGTTGACGTTACTGGTTTTCTGAATCACGCAAATACAGTTACCGCCACTACGGGCACCAAAATTACATATGACACTGAAGGCCATGTAACCGCATCTGAAGGTCTAATTGCTACAGATATTCCAGATCTAGATACCGCAAAAATTACAACGGGAACTTTCCCAACAACTCGTATCGCTAATGCGGCTATTGTTGCAAATAAACTTGCTAACTATTCTGTAACAGCGATTGGTGAAACTCAACCGGTTGCAGATCATATTGGCCAGTTTTTCTTTAACCCAATTACCCGCGAACTTTACCTGTGGGATGGCAATGTTTATCAGCCAGTAGGAATTAGCGCAGGTGAAATTATCCTCGCTGGCACATACGACGCCAGCACTAATCTTCTTGATTCTGTAACCGTTGAAGGCCTTGCCGCTGGCTTTGTAAATGGTCAATCCTTGCCTGCTGCTTCTGCTGGTAATAACAGATCTTATGTAGTTGTTAGTCAATCAGGTACTGGTACAGCCCCTGCTCCAGCTGTAACCCTTGAACCGCCAGATATTTTGCTTTCAACCGGGACAAGTTATGTACTGATTGAAACTTCGGAAACAATCACGGCGCAAATTGCGTCAAATATCGGCTTTACACCTTATGGAACAATTGCCAGTACCAATGTCCAAGGTGCTATTGCAGAACTAGACGACGAAAAGTTGCCAAAAGCCGGTGGCACAGTGACCGGTCAGCTGCTGATTGGTGCGGCAGGCAGCTTGGTATTTGAAGGCGCTACAGATAATCCCTTCGAAACCACTCTTGCAGTAACTGATCCAACCGCTGATCGCACAATTACCTTCAAGGATGCAACCGGAACAGTTGCCTTGACTAGCGATCTAAATGATGGAACTTACTAAGCTGAAAGGGTAATTTCCGGCCTAAGGGCGTTAAGGAATGGCTCTCCAACATCTGCGCAGCAGCACTGCTCACAAGCGCCCTTTGCCGGCCGGCGTAAGTGATGGTCAACTCGCCATCAATACCAACCTCGCTAGCCCCGGTGTTTTCTTTAAGGACAGCAACGGCGATCTTGTTAAGGTCGGTCCTGTCCATGTTGGAGCAACTGCCCCTAATGCCAGCCCTGCTTCAGGTGGTCAAACAGGCAATACTAAAGGCGAGCAGTGGCTTGATACCAGCGGAACTAATCCCGTTCTAAAAGTCTGGGACGGTAGCGCGTGGCAAAGTGAAGCCGGCGAATTTGTTAATGCCAGCGGTGACACCATGACTGGTGCGCTGGTGATGGATAATCAGCAACAGGTTCGTTTTCGTGAAGCCACTGCTAACGGCACTAACTACATTGCTATTCAAGCGCCCGCATCTGTTGGGTCAGATCGCACGCTGACATTGCCCGATGCAACTGGAACATTGGTTAGCACGGGTGATACGGGCACTGTAACCTCGACAATGATTGCTAATGGCACCATTGTTGATGTTGATGTCAACGCCTCTGCTGCCATTGCCGGCACCAAGATCAGCCCTGACTTCGGTAGTCAAAACGTCACCACCACAGGTACGGTTACTGGTGCAAGCCTGATTCCAAGCAGCAGCACCATTCCCACAAATGGGGTTTATCTACCTGCCGCAAACACCGTAGGCATCTCGACTAATAGCACGGAGAGGCTCAGGGTTGATGCGAGTGGTCGCGTGTTGGTTGGCACATCTACTGCGCGCACAAACTTTCTTAGTGCAGGTGTTACAGCTCAAACTCAACTTGAAGGAACGGATGCAAATACTACATCTTTTGTTATTACCAGAAACTCTGTTAACAGTGCTAGCTCAATTCTAGGTTTTGCCAAATCAAAAGGAGCTGCAGTCGGATCCAATACTATTGTTATTGATGGCGATCAGCTAGGGAGAATCAACTTTGCTGGAAGCGATGGAACTTCCTTTATTCTTGCAGCAGAAATTGAAGCTCGAATAGACGGTACCCCTGGCACTAATAGCATGCCAGGCAGGATCGTGCTGAGTACAACTGCGTCTGGGGCGAGTGCTCCAACGGAGCGACTGCGTATTGATTCATCGGGTCGAACGTTGATTGGGACGACTAGTGCGTTAAACGTTGGTTCTTACAGCTCTGGTTTTGAAGGTTTTCAAGTTGCTGGCACTACAAGCGCGGCCAGGGCTTCCTTATCTCGATGGGATGCAAGCACGGCAGATCCCGGTATCACTCTTGCAAAAAGCCGTGGCGGAACTGTAGGTACTAACGGCATTGTTTCTAGTAGTGATAATATCGGAAGAGTTGAGTTTACCGCTGACGACGGTACCTCTTTCTTAACTGCTGCACGAATCCTTGCCCAAGTAGACGGTACCCCTGGCACTAATGACATGCCAGGGCGCCTTATATTCTCTACAACCGCAGACGGAGCGAGTACTCCGACTGAGGCGATGAGGATTAACAATGCGCAAGAGCTACTCATTGGTTACACCACCGACAACGGCGCCTACCGTCTACAAGTCAATAGTCAGATCTTTGCCACAAGTGCAACTATCGCTACCTCTGACGGACGCTACAAGGAAAACATTGCAACACTGAATGGCTGCATTGATCTTGTTAAAGCACTCCGTCCAGTTTCATTTGACTGGAAGCCTCAGCAAGATATTACCCGTATTAACGACGATGGTAATGAGGTTTTAGTACGTGAGGGCCACAATTTCCCAGGTGGTACTCAGGTTGGATTCATTGCACAAGAGGTTCAGACTGTTCTTGCTGGCAAACCTTGGCTTAATAGCGTTATTAAGCAAAACGTTCGGCCTGCTGTTATTAGTTCTGACGGTAATGTACTTGCTCCAGAGGAGGAGTTCCTTGGCATTGCCGAAGGCAACCTGATCTCTGTTTTAACTTCCGCTCTCAAAGAGTCGATTGAGCGCATCGAAACCCTTGAAGCCAAAGTTGCTGCTCTTGAGGGCGCGTAGTCCCCTTCACTAGCCACCTCCTAGTTTCCTCCTAATTAGGAGTTCCTAGTCCACGTCACTAGGCGGGCAACCGGCCTACTCAACAGGTTGCACAACCTTTAGCTTTAACCATCGCCACATCACTCATGGCCACCACCTTTACTTGGAAGATTGCGCAGCTGGAGCGTGAAACCAGCGACGGCTACGTGTTCACTGCTCACTACACCGTTGATGCCAATGACGGCACCTACAAAGCTGGTGCCTATGGCTCGTTGGGTTTTGAGCGCCCCGAGGGTGAGTTGATCCCTTTTGCTGATCTCACCGAAGAGCTGGTGATCGGCTGGGTCAAGGAAGCCCTCGGCGGCAACGAAAAAGTTGCCGAAATTGAAGGCGCACTACAAGCTCAAATTGATGAGCAACGCAATCCAACCAAAGCCGCCGGTGTCCCTTGGGCCTCCTGACCACCGCTGGAGCACTACTGCTGATCCTCGCCATTTTCGGGATGATGGCTTGGCAGTGGTGTCATACTTCTGATTGGCAAGACCGTTATTGGTAATGGCAGTCAAAAGTAAAACAGCCCTGGGGCGTGTCGACCACAAAGCCGGCCGTCCTAAAACTACGAAAGATGGCTATGGTCAAAACTCTCGTCCTCGGAAAAGAGGGAAAAAACCTCTTCGTGGTCAAGGGCGATAGGAGCAAATTTCCCGTACAAAAATTTTTCAGCCACTTCTCGGGCCGCAATAGCGGCCTCTTTTGTTGCATAAGAGCCCAAATGCAAACCTTTTCCCTTGAGGACTACATAAGCCTTCCAGTATTCAATGCCACCAATTACGGCACGAGTTATACCCTGCTGGCCAGATGTATTGTTTCTGCGAATTCTTCTACAGTTGCGCATGTTTTGCATATGAGTAGCCAAGCGCAAATTTTCAGGTGAATTGTTGGAAGGATTTCCGTCTATATGGTCAATGAAATAATTTTGCGGATCTTGCTGGGTTCCCAAGTAATACGCGACTCTATGGGCCAACATTTTGTGCTTGTGTTTTTTGACTTCGATGTAACCATCTTTACGCCTGTAGCCAGCTCTTTTACCGATTAAATCCGGGAAGTAATTTGTGCGCCAAACAAGATCGGGGCCTTCAATAGCGAACCACTCCTGCAAATCGGCTAACGGTGGTAATGGTTTGATGCTGCGCGTTGTGGCCACAAAAACGTGTAATAACCAGGGGCAACCCTAGCACACGACAAAACTAGGGGCAGAAACTGATCGGCCAAGGCAGCTAAATTAGATCAAGGGTCGGCGCTATGCCTCGCAATGGACAACCACGAAGAGGCATACACGGCATCGCCTGAACCACCAAATCCGTTTAATCAAGCCGTTCCAGCTCTTTTGACCGCAGCGGTTTTAGGGTTGGGCGGTCTTTTTATGCAGGTCGCCAAGCTTGATCAATCGGTCAACACAGTAGTGGCCGACATACAAGAACTCAAAAACGACAGCAAGGAACGGTTAGCTGATCTTGAAGGAAGGGTTAGGCAAATTGAGATGACGGTTGGCAGGCACAAATAACGCCGTACACTGAAGGAAAGCGTTGATTCGTCATGGATCCCACCACCGCTGCCGTTATCGCAATCATCATTGCTGCCGGCTCTGAGATCATCAGCCTGTTGCCGATCAAGGAAAATAGCTGGATTCAACTAATCCTTAAGGCTCTGAAAGTGCTGTTCCCAAAGCGTTGAACGCCGATACGGTATGGCTAACGCGGTTTGGCGATAAGGACTGGCGGCATCACCTACGTCGTTGGGCCCAGGATTACAAATTTGAGAAGACGCTCAAGCCGCGCTTAGACCGTGAAGAGCAAAGGTGGCATCAGGCGCAGCCAGAGGAGTCGAAGCCTGTTGTTGTGCACCACGAAATTGACGATACGCTGCAGACTGGTGACAGCCGCTTACTTGGTGGCGCCATGAGCATTCACGCCCCTTGGAGCAATGACGCAAAATCAGATTCGCCTGATTGATCTGTTTCGGTTTTACAAGGCTGGCCTGCCACATCAAATGGCTGCTGTCAGTGAGCTTGAGGAGGCGATTAACAAGGCCAATCCGCACATCCTTGGTCGTGATCAGGCGTGGTTCAAGACCTGGAGCCAATCTGGCAAGCAAGAGGAAAATAATCTGCAGCCTGCGCTTGATCTGATCAAAAAATGGGAAGGTCTGCGGCTTGAAGGTTATATCTGTCCGGCTGGCGTACCGACTGTTGGTTATGGCCATACCGGGCCAACTGTGAAGGAAGGAATGAAGATCACGGAAGCTGATGCTGAGGCGTTGCTTCTGTCTGATGTTGAGCGTTTTGCCAGTGCTGTTGATTCACAGATCCGTGTGCCGCTAACAGACAATCAGCGTTGCGCATTGATCAGCTTTACGTTCAATGTTGGCACTGGTGCATTGATGGATAGCACGCTGCGTAAGCGGCTAAACAATGGCGAAAATGCGCAAAAGGTGGCGATGGAAGAGCTGCCGAGGTGGAACAAAGGTGGCGGCAAGGTGCTGGAAGGCTTGGTACGCCGTCGGCGTGATGAGCTTGATCTGTTCCTCAAAGGCACTAAACCGCTGACGAATGATGTGCGTTTTACGCCTGATAAGCCGTTCAATTTTCAGGTAACGCCGAACATTAAATACGGCGAGTTGACATTAAACCAAGAGGCCAGAAGATTTAATAAGCAATATCAATGCGATACGGCGCTGATGCTTTGCCAGTTTGCTGAGCGTGCACGTACGGCGTTTGGCAACAAGCCAGTAGTAATTACAAGCGGCTACAGGCCAGCGAAGATCAACGCTGAAGTTGGCGGATCTGCCAGGTCGGAGCATTTGTACGACGCAGCAGATACGGGCGCGATTGATTGGTTTATCGAAGGCGTGAACACCTATGAGCTGCAGAATTGGGCTGATGCTCACTGGCCATATTCGCTTGGATATGGTGCGCCCTCATTTATCCATCTTGGAATTCGGCCAGGACGTCCTAGAGTCCGCTGGAACTACGGAGCCTGAATGCTGCTGCCTGATTCGGAGATTCGCGCACTGTGCCAAAGCCATGCGCTGATTCATCCGTTTGATCCTGAGCGCCTTAACCCGGCTAGCTATGACGTGGCCTTGGGTGACAACATCATGCTTGAGGTAGCGGAAACACCAGAGCTGATCAGGCACAGCATTGCCGGCCATACCAAGGAAGATCCGTATTGGCTGCAGCCAGGTGAATTCATCCTTGCCGAAACGGAAGAGATCTTCAACCTTCCCGATGATCCGGCGATTGCTGCGCAGTTTGTACTGAAATCAAGCCGCGCTCGTTCTGGCATTCAGCACATGCTGGCCGGATTTTGTGATCCTGGGTGGCACGGCAGCAGGCTGACGCTTGAGCTTAAAAATGTACGCCTGAAACACAAGGTTGCCTTGTGGCCTGGTCTGCTAATTGGTCAAATGTTCTTCATGCCACTTTCTGACAACCCTGAGCGGTCCTATGCCGAGATTGGTCATTACAACGGTCATACAACCGTCATGCCATCTTGGGAAACATTTAAGGGTTCCGTTGTTGTAACTCCCTAGATTTAGTTGGGAGATGGATCCGACCGCTCAGAGCCAAGGCTGGGCGGTTTTTTATTGCTCAGTGATCTGGCCCTTGCTCGTGTCGTAGTTCGTTGGGTAGATCAGGGCTCTGCAGAAAATGTATAGAAAATTCCTGGTAACCACGCTGGTGAGCCCATAACTGAACGGCGCCAACTGTGCGGAATGGCCCGACCCGTGTTCTGTCAGGCAGCTTGATGTAGTAGTTCATATTGGTGGTCATGGCTACCGTTTAAGAAATCAGTGGCTACCGCGTGGTTGAGCACATTGATGGCACCGAGCTTGTCCGCAAACGTGATGCAAAGCGAAGGTTCCGTGATCAGGTGTTATTGCACTTTAATTATCACTGCGCATATTGCTTTGAACCATTAGGCAGGTCGCCAACGCTTGACCATGTGCTGCCAAAAGCCAAAGGTGGCACGAGCGAAATGAATAATCTTGTGGCTTGTTGCTTCGGTTGCAATATGAGTAAGGGACACAAGGACTGGAGGGTTTGGTATAGAAGTTTGCCGTTCTGGTCAGAGATTGGCGAGGCAAGGATTATGGATTGGATCAATCGAGAATAAAAAAGCGGCTGATGCCGCAATGGTTCAAGTTGTTGTCATCTGGTGTATGTAAATTTGCGCTTGCCAGAGATCACTGGAATACCTACACATCCCTTTGTAGCAACTGCGGTAGTACATCTCACCGCCATCGGCGGGTTCAAGGGTTTCGATATAACTGCCGTCGTCAAATTCAGTCTTGCTCAGCACTATCGGTTCCATCGTCATACAGGTGGCATTGGGCAGCGAACTTACCGTAGGCGGTTTGCTTGGCTTCGGGGAATTCAAATTCGCAGCCATTACCGCCGTTGTTGACGCGTAATACAGACCAATGACAGCAATCCCAGCAGCTCAGGTGCGTCAACGCAGGTGGATCGAGCTGTTCGTATTGTTGGCCTTTTTTAATGCTTTGGTAAATATTGTGAGCCCGAACAAAGGCGGTCTTCAGATTTGCGGTCTGAAGGTCGATAACGACAAAGGCACCGCCTTGTTTAGGCAACTTGACCTTGGCACGCCAATTTTCAACGAGCGTTCGCCGTTCTAAAACAACTCGGCCGTTGAAAAGGTTGATCATTTCATTCGTCTTCGCCGTAGGACGGCATATGGAACAGCCGCTCTAGGTTGAAATGATCTGGTGCCATCTCGTCGGGTTGTTGGCCTTCAACGCACGGATCGTTGAGATCGCGCACGATGTAGGTCACCGGCGTATGACGCAGCCTGACTTGAATAGTGCCGACACGCTTACTGCGAGCAAGGACGTTAAAGCACCAATTTTCAAAACGATTGAGGAATGGAACTTTGACGGCCATGTTTAGTTGCGTGGCAGTAGGTGACTTGTCAGAACGGTGATAGCAGTATCAGCGTACCGGTTAGCCAGCTCACTGTCAGTAACACCAAGAGCACGGATGAGATCAGCGCGAAGCACGCTGTAATCCAAGTCACGAATAGTTCCGGCAACGTCATAGGCAAAACGCTCCCACACACCCGTGTAGGTGTGATCAGTGCTGTACTGCTGGTAGAGGGTTTCCATGAAATCAGCGCGGCGCTGGTCAAGTTCAACACGATTCAGCATGGGTTTTGGCAATGGTGAGTGCTTCTGATCTTGTGTCGCAGAGTGGACCACGCCATACGGCTGTGCCATCCCAACACCACGGTTCAAAGGCTGAGTTGAGACCATAACCGACCCAATCAGCTCCGTAGCAGTAATGCCTTGGGCTGTCATATCGGTTGGCTTCCGCCTTGATCGGTGCCATTGGCTATCGGGCAGTTTGCCTGTTGATAGCGGATGAATGGCTGTAGTGCAGCGTGCATACGGGCGTAGTGATCAATCGTGTGATTGTTGAACCGTGGCGCCCAGTATTCGGCAAGGCACTGTTGAAGAATGGTCTGGATTTCGGCTGTAGAGGGAACAGGCTGCGGCGAATTCGGGTTCATCTATGGCCTCTGGGAAACCGTAGGAGCATTCGCCACGTCGATATTCGATGCAGTTGTGGCAGTGTTTGGCATTGGCAAGGCGTGATTTTGGGATGCTGTTTTTAATGCGAACTGGAATACGCGGAATGTTTGGTGCAACATCTTTGTATGCCTTGCCATTGCGTATTAAAGAAATCGCCTGCCGAGTTACACAAAATTCCTGCCCCAAAGTGTGATTGTCTTTGTCGGACTGCAGGATGTAGATAATGTCAGCAGGCGAAAGTTTGGCGTTGTGGGGGCGTGCCATTAAAAGCGAGGAAGCTTTACCTCACTATGGCGATCAGGCGTTAGCCATTGCGGTTCGCGGTAGTGCGTGCCCCATGTTGCGTGGGCGAGTTGTTTTGCTTCGGTGAAGCCGCAGGCCACCACCCAGTCGTAGATGTTGATTGACGGAATGGTGAAGTAGAAACGGCGTGGTTGTGGTTGGAGTTGAGTTTTCATCGTTGTTCAATTGGACGCTTGGAGAGATAAAGCTGAGAAACTTGGTAACTGGCGCCAGTTGAGAAGCTTTGAACGATGTAGGTAGGCCATGAGCAGCCTTCTACCTTGGCTATCACCGTTGCCTCTACTTGTGGCCAGCCACGGACGTAACAGGGCATACCGGGATGGAAACGCCACAGGTCACGTTCAGCTCTGACGCCGCGTGAATTGGGCGACATTTTGTAGGTCTTTTGACTGAGCGGAATAACAGGCGCGACCATACCGGCGCACTGGGCGGAAAGAACAACAAGGCTCATTTTGTGGTGACGTAGATGGCGCGCTGAGTGCCGCTGTGTTCAGCGGTTTTAAGGGTTAGACCGTCGTGAATGATGACGCCGAAGATTGCTGCAGGCAGGACAAACAGCAGCAGGTTGTAAACGGTGTTTTTCATGGTGTGGTGTGGGTTGTCGGTTGGCCAGGTCGCCCCGGTTGCGTGAATGGTAGCGGCTATTTGGGCGGAGTAAACCCCGAAAACAGTGCTGTTGCAATTTGTGACGTAGACACGGCCTCTAGCGTGAATGTGCTACCGCCACTGCCATGGATCACGAAGCATGGGATTGGATGACTCTTAAGGCCGATCCAACCTCCCAATTCAACGTAGAAAAAGAGGCCAGACGCTTGGAGAACACCCCCAACGCCGGCCCCATTGCCGCTCAGTTGTACAGAGCATGGAACATGCAGCAAACGCTGCTGCAGCAGGCAACCAACCGAATCGCAGCCCTAGAGCTGCAACTGATGAAAGATCAAGCAGATGCCTGAACGTTCTTCCAAGTCTTGCCGTACTTGATCAGATTCACGGTGGTGAAGTGCACCCCGTAGTCGTCAGCAATCTTTTGTGCTGATTCGTTGCCGGCGGCAAGGCGAGCTTTGATCTCGGCCACCTTCTGTTCGTTCAGTGCACCACGCTTGCGCTTGGCCTTACGGCGCTTGCCGACAACAGACGGTGCCTCTACAGCTTCAGTCACGGCCTTAGGTTGAGCGACGCCACCAGCCTTGATGACCTGAGCAGTTTCAATCAGGCGCTGGATTTGACCCAAGCGATTGTTCAGCTCAACGAGTTGGGAATCGGTAAGGATGATCATGGTTGACATCAGAAAGAGGATTCAGGGGATTCGGGCTTGAGCGGTGTAAAGGAGCCCTTATTACCCCACTTTCCGCCCCACAACGAAAAACCGATTTGCTCGGTGTATTCGTCTTTGCCGGTGTAAACGCGGATCTTCTGGCCTTTGGCTTCCGCCTGTTCGGCCATTGTCATCAGGTAGCTGGCAGCGGCCATGGCCTGCTCTGAGGTGAAGTCCACCACGATGTTTTCCTCGGGTGACTTGTCACTTTTGCGGTTGCGATTTTCCTGGATTCGGAATTTCGCCGTGAAGGCAATATCAGCCATGAGTAGCTAGGAAGGTTGAGATGATGTGGCGAAGGGCTTGATTGATGTTCTGCCCTGATTTGGCGCAGTAAGCCCTTAGTTGACGGTGGAGATCAGCCGGAAGTTTGGCCGCTACACAAAAGCGGTTTTTCTTGCGGTTGATTTCCTCTGCGGATCTGGGCTGTCGCCCTGTCATACGGGATTTTCGGCGATGTACTTCTCAATGAATTCCTTGTGTTCGGGGAATTGGATGCGGTCGGCAATGCGCGGCGCCATGATCTTGAACTGCTTTTTGAAGGCAGCAATGAGATCGTCGCGTTTGTCGTATGCCTTGACCATGGCCTTGACTTCCTCGACCTGATCGTCCGTAAGGAAAGTGATCTTGGATTCAGGCTTGGCTTTGGCCTTGGGCTGAGTGTCCTGCACTTGGGACGGTTCGGCCTTGGGTGCTTCCTGCTGTAGTGCAGGTTTGGTATCACGGTGCGGATTTTCTACTGGCTCCCGCGCCCAGAGCTGCCAGCCAAGACCAAACTGAGCAGCAGCAGCGGTACAAAGACAACGGCGGTGCGCATCGGTGAGATCACGGGCTGTGACCTTTTCAAACGCAATCGCGTTGTTGCGGTTGTCCATAACCGCCTGAGGGAAATACGGCGTTTCGTGGCCGCTGGCGTGCTCAAAGAACCCGACCACATAAGCGGTTCCGTCGGGAGCTTTCCATGCGTGGCCTGTTTCGTGATGAGCCTGTAAAGCGAACTGCCAGCCAGGCGCATGATCGTGGAGTAGGTGGGAGACGCGACACCAGTTGATGTAATCAGCGGCGTAGGAGCCTGTGCCTTTGGTCGATACATCAGCCTGAGTGATCACATCCCCGAGGTTGGGGTAATCAGTCATAAGCGTGCGGTGATGTGTGGTGATCGGAGAGGACGGGGCTTCGGACCCATCTGGAGTATACCCTTAAATTTGAGATACGACAACCCAGTGGTAGCCGCCTGCTCTGTGCCCGTGCTTGGCTGATGCATAGATGGCAGACGGGTCAACAAACACCTCTCTGGCCGCCGCTCTGTAACTCTTGTAGATATTGCCAGTCTCCACACACCTGACCGTTGTTGGGTTATAGCGATTCGGTAGATGCACCTTGGGCTGCGCCATGATCAGCTCAACAAGCTTGCGATCTTCAAGCGCAACAAACAGGCCATCTTGATTGAAGTGCCTGAACAGTTGCGGGTGCTTGCGTGCGAAACGCCTCAGCTCTGCGCGGCTTACAAACCAAGGCTGATTTGGGTGGTCTGATTCGCGTTCGGCCCTCAAGCCCTTTTTCACCAGCTTGTAAACCAAGTGCCGAGTCGTATCAAACATCTCCGCTAACTGATTCAGCTTGTACCAGTCCAGCTCCGGCATCAAAGGAATGCCAAGCAACCGCAATTTGCAACGAAACGCGGCCTCTGATCGCTTGGGGAATCCACGCTCAGCCGCCATTCGGCAATACGTCATGTACAACCGCTTCGGCGGCATTGAGATGCTGAGCTGTTCAATAATGTCCAGTTCACCTTTGACCCAACGCCTTGCATTTCTGCTGACATAGCGACGATGGCAAAGCGCACTGCAGGTCAGTCGTTGACTTTTGTGATTTCCCTTCAAGATTGGGATAACAAAGACTGACTGGCAAACGACGCATTCCCGTCGATTCTTTGATCCTTTCACAGTGGGTTGATGGTAATCAGTGCGCCTGGCAATTCGCCCTCGTTGGTGTAGACCTTGTTGCAGATCAAATTGACAACTTGTGAATCGTCTTTGATCAAGACGCCTGTGATGCCATCAAGCGTTGACCTGCACAGTTTGTCCAAATCGGGCTTGGTGCTTTTGTAGAACGGAGCCTTTAATTTCAGCTCGCCCTTGCTGTTGTAATGCGCCTTGGGCCGGTTGAACAGGAAAGTGATCTGCACTGAAACCTGTCCGTCGGTCATAGCCTCGCCGGTTGCAAGGGCTGCCTGGCTGACAGCAAAACGCCATGGCTTGACCTTTGCTGATGCTTCAACCATTCGCCCGTTGCCAACGTGTCGTTTGCTGCCTTGCGGGGCGGGTTCAATGCCCTGAACGGCAAACTTCATTTCGTATGGCTCAGGCAACGCGCTAAGTGATCAACTGGCGTGCTCAACGTAATGCCGGCAACGTCAGGACGCTTGGAGAGCAGCCAGAACAAAAACCGCGTCTGCCACGTCAGGTTGTACAGGTTGTACGGATTAGCCATTGGATCGAATCAGGCAGTTTTCTAGGTGAATCTTTTCGCGTGCGGACTTGTAGTACAGACTGCGTGCCTCCTCCTTGGGGTCAACGGTCAGTAGGTAGCTCGCAAGCTCAGCAACGGCATTGGTGTATTGCTCTGGATCCCATAGGTCATATTTGGCCAAGATGGCTTCGATCTGATCGTCTATGGGAGAGCCAGCCATCAGAACTCTGCCTTTGGCAGCGTCACTCTCCAATATTCTGTTTCGCGCTTTGTGGCGACGCCTTCAAATTGCTCTAGCTGCTGCAGCTCTTTGACGGCATTGCTGTACTGCCAACTCGTGCGTGTGCAGCGGGATACTTTGATTCCGTGAGCACTAAGGTTGCCGTCGTCATCCTTTAGATCGTCTAGGTCACCTGTGGTGTACATCAGGGCTAGATCCTCCATAAGGCGATCAAGGATTTCCTGATGGCGGGCGATTTCGATCTTGGTGCTGGCAATGACGCCGAGCAGTGATTCGGGGTTTTTCATGGCAAGAAAAGAAAAGCCCCCGAAGGGGCTGGTGATCAGAACAGAAGGCCGAGGCAGAAGCTGATGGCCGCAATCCATAGCGCGATGGTGACCTGTTCCCTGGATTCGTTCACCTGTTTCTCAAGTGTTGTGGTGGTGCCGGCCTGCTCGGTAATCAGCTCAAGCAACTGAGCCTTTGTAGCGCGGTTAAGGTTTGTCATTTGGGTCTGTGTGTAGTGAGGGCATCGCTGCCCACATGGAGTATACCCCTAAGCGCAAGGCCCGTCAATCCTGTACGGCAACCCAGGCCAGCAGCGCCGTCACGCCAAGCAAACCAACGCCAATCAGCGCCATTACTGGCCACACAGGATCAGTCATTAGAACTCCGGCGCGTTCAACATCAGAAACGCATCCCTAGCGCCCTGCCACTCGATCACTGCCTCATCCACATCCACCTTCTGCAGCGTCGTACTGCCAGGCCGAGACCACAGCACACCAGCCTTTTGGATGTACAGCTTGGGCCAGTGCAGGCTCATCATCCCCAGGTAGCCGCCGAGCTGCGTGCTCACGTCATACGGGCTGGCATCAGGCTTGCCCTGCGTCTTCAGGTCAACCAACACAAGCTGTTGATGATCATCCTTACGGCGCAACAGGCAATCAAAGCTGCCGGCAATGCTGCGCTCTACATCGCACAATCGGTATTCACACGCGATGGCCTCATAGGTCTGCCAAACGGAATGGCCCAGTAACGGCTCAATCCATTCCGCGTATTCAGCAGGCCATTCGCCGGCGTCACCAGTCGTCAGAAAATCCTCCAACGCCTTGTGTACTGCCTTCCCACGTGGCTCCCAGATGTGCTTTGTCTCCATGATCCGCTTCATCGCCCACGCATCCTTCGTCCCCTTGCACACCTGCGTCACTGAATGATTCAGCCACTGCCCCGTCGGCTCGTGGTAGTAGCGGTGCGCTTCCTCGTTGAACAGGATCGGGAGTGGCTTCAACCACCGCGAAGTCTCTGGGGCTGACGACTTCAACGCGTTCTGCTGTTGTGGGCTCATCTCTGAGGGGATTGCGGTGAATTGGTGGTGTGAAACCGGGAATGCGCTTGGCATCCTCCATTGTGATGACCCAGCCTTGTGATGGCACGTCTAGGTCTTCCAGCGTCCAATAACCTGCGGCAATGCCACGGCGCAGCAGAGCGATCACCTCTGCCATATCAAATACTTTTTTCATTTCTGCGTAAGTATAAAAGTTTGCCAATATCTTGCAGGGTTATCACAATACATGCTCAGATCTTTTAGCTGGTATTGGATCTGCCTGCGAACAGACTTGAATTCAGCGAGCACCTCTTTTATATATAGATCAGATCGAGCAAGACGCGTCAACCTTGCCTCCATCTTTTTGGTTGATTCAAACACATGCTCGGCTTTGTCTCTGTACATTTTGATGTCCGAATCTCGCAAGTATTCAAGCGGCGGTATTGCAAGAATTTCTTCCGTCGCAATCCTGAAATCGAACAACTGATGATCAAGCCTTTCTTGATCCTTGATTGCTGCTACTGCTTTAATCTGCGAGACTTTTATAGGATTTTGATACTTGCCTTTGTCCGGTTTGAATACAGCAGCCATCCCACTAAAGCCACCATTTAATTTAACAAGCGCCCAAGATTCTCCGTGAATCTGAATAGTGTCTCCCAGCTTCATTCCATCAGCAAAAGATGAATTACTGCTTTGATGGCAAAAAATAATGTCTGTAGACCATCTGCAGTCACCGTCTTTTGTTCTACCGCAAACCGGACATGGCGTGCGTTTGCTTGATTGGTTGAATGTCATTTTTAGGCGATTAAAACAACTTGCTGGCGGTTTGGATCAGATTTGCCTCCACAGGCGTTCGCGCTCACTCTTGTCCCTTTCGGTCGCCGCCATCGGGTGAACGACGTACCGGGCGGCCAACGGGCTCTTGGGGTCATCAGCACCGACATTCGGGCAGAAGGTCAGGTACATGCCCTGATCGTCGTACTTGCCCATGGGATGCCCGTAGCAGGCGTCATTGGGTGCCTGGCGGCTGCTGGTGGTGAAGTACGACACGGCGCGGGTCTTGGGATCAGCCACCTGCCAGACGTACATGCCTTTGCTCTCAGGCGCGAATAGTTTCATAATGAGTCTCAGATTGGATTAACAAAGGCAGATCAGTCTTCCCGCCAGCAGCGGTTTTCCTCATCCCAGTACCGCCCGCTGCGCTGTGCCTTGTGCTCTTCCAAGTACACCTCGTACTTGCCGTCACGAAGCCAGCGAAACAGGTCAGGAAGGCTCCCTACAAAGTCACCGGAGGCCTTTCGTCGTTTCTGTTCGGCTATGGCGTTATTGACGGCACCCAGCAGGCGTTCTTCACCCTCCTCCTTGACGACCTTTTTCCATTCGTCAAACGCCTTTGGCTTGGACTGTGCTGAGACTCGCTCAGGAGCTGACTGGTAAGTTTTCCACAGGCAAGTAAACGCCTCGCTGTACTCAACCTTTGCCGATTTTTTTGGCTTTTTACAGCCTATTTCTTTTTTTGTGTCGCATTCTTTGGGCAAGAGCGGAAGATCCAAACAGCCATCAAACCCAACAGCCGAAACAGCCTTCCCTTCGCTGGAAGGTTGCTGAGGCGTTAAATCCTGAACCTGCTTCGGTGTGGAGTTACCTAGAGGTGGTGTCCCCGCACCGACACGGTACGCGGGTAGCTTAGCGTCCCTGTCAATACCTATCTCCAGTAAATAGGCGCAAAACATAGGCAGGGACAGGGTTCTCGGCTTGAAACGGGCTAGGTCTTCGGCTAAATCATCGGGAATTTGCAGTTCAAGGCGCATCGGAGGTTTACGGGTTCGTCCGGGAATCCCCGGGAAACAACGGGAAGAGATTAGCCATAAAAAATCGGCCCGACAGGTGCGCTACGGCACATTTCAGGATTTCTAAAGGTGGGTTTTCCGCAGGCTCGATAGCGTCCCGCTTGTCCCAGCCTGCGACAGTTTTTCGGCTAAACTTTCAACATCGCGGTATCCTTCGCGCAATACCTCAATTAACGATGGCTACGCTGTCGGACCTAAAACAAGATCACAAAAACGCTCGCAAGCGCACTGAAACCTCCGCGTCCCTCCTCAAGGAATCCCTGCAGCGTTACGGTCCCGCACGCTCCATCGTCATTGACGAAGACGACCGCATCCTTGCCGGCAATGGCACCGTTGAAGCCGCACTCAACCTCGGCATCGAAGGGCTCCGCATCGTTGACGCCAGCCCCGACGAAATCATTGCCGTCCGCCGTACCGGCCTGACCGAGGATCAAAAAGTCGGCTTAGCCCTCGCCGACAACCGCACCGCTGACCTAGCCGAATGGGACGCGGAAATGCTGCAGCAGCTCAGTAAGGAGCACGACATCAGCCCCTGGTTTGACGACCACGACGTTGAAGCCCTCCTTGAGCAGGTTGAGCGGCTAGATCCCGTAGAAGGCAACACCGACCCCGACGACGCCCCTGAGCCCCCTGCTGAGCCAACCACCAAGCCCGGTGACCTATGGATCCTCGGCAATCACCGCCTTCTCTGCGGTGACAGCACAAACCCGCAGCACGTTGAACGGCTGATGGATGGGCAAAAGGCCGACATGGTTTTTACTGACCCGCCTTACGGAATCCAATACGACGAATCATGGCGCAAAGCTGGCTCCAAGTATTTTGGTGGCTCTACTGACCACAAAGTTGCCAACGATCACATTGCAGATTGGAAAGACGCCTTTGCCTTAATGAATGCTGACGTTGCATACGTTTGGCACGACCATCGATTTGCAGGGCTTGTGTTTGATGGCCTTACGTCTGCTGGCTATGAAGTAAAGCAGCAAATAGTCTGGATGAAGCCTTTTGGCATTATGTCAAGACAAGACTATAACTGGCAGCATGAATGCGCTTGGTATGCAGTAAAGAAAGGAGCGTCGCACATTTGGGCTGGCGACAAAAAGCAAACAACTGTATGGCCAGCCACGGTCCCAAATCATCCAATGACGCCAGATGATGACGCTAGAACCATTCATCCAACACAAAAGCCAGTAGACCTAGCAATAGTTGCAATACAGAATCATCAATGCAAGTTGGTTCTTGACATCTTTGGTGGCTCAGGCACCACACTCATCGCCTGCGAAAAAACTAACCGCCACTGCCGCATGATGGAACTGGACCCCGCCTACTGCGACGTGATCGTCAAGCGTTGGGAAGACTTTACTGGCAATACTGCCGTCTGTATCCCCTCCGAAACCCACTTCAACGACGCTGGGGATGAGATCTGATGCCTGCCAAAGGTAGTACCAGGGCCGAAACTCAATACCGCGCTAGTCGCCTTGCTCGCATCATTGCAAGCGGTGGTAAACGCTCCGATTGCGTTCGTTATGCGGCAGAGACGTGGGGGGTTTCGGAGCGCAGCGTTGATAAATACATCAACCTTGCCCGTCAACAAATAAGGGAAGACTGGGCGCACGACACCACGCAAATGCTGGCAGATTTGCTGAGTCAAACCAGCACGCTCCACATGGAAGCCCGCAAGGCTGGTCAGCTACATATTGCCCTTGGTTGCATCAATACGATGGCCAAATTGGCCAAGCTGATTGCGTGAGCGTTCTAGCCGCTGTTGAGCAGCGCAGCATCCTCGCCATTCCTGGCTTTGCTGAAAGCCTGCCGACGGCAGCGCAGGCCATTGCCCGCGTCAAGACCGATCTCCTGCCGCATCAGCAGAAGTTTTTAGAAGACACTGAGCACCGCAAACTCGCCCTGGTCTGCGGGTTCGGTGCTGGCAAAACCCACGGGCTTGTTGCCAAGGCTGTTCACATGGCTGCCCTGAATATCGGGTACGTCAGCGCCTTGTTTGAACCGGTCGCCCCGATGCTCCGGGACATTCTGCAGCGCACGATGGATGACCTATTAGAAGAGTGGGAAATACCGTTTGATTTCCGCGTCAGCCCGTTGCCGGAGTACACGCTGCACTTTGCTGAGGGCAGCCACACGATCCTGCTGCGCACGATGGAAACGTGGAACCGTATCCGTGGTCAGAACCTCTGCGCTATTGGTTTTGACGAAGCGGACACGGCCAACAAGCGCGTAGCAGAGCAGGCCACACGCATGGCGCTTGCCCGTCTTCGTGCTGGCAATGTCCAGCAGTTCTATGCGGCCACCACGCCCGAGGGCTACGGCTGGGCGTTCGATACCTTTGACCGCAACGCCGGGGCAGACACTGCGCTGATCCGTGCTCGCACGATGGATAACCCGTTCTTGCCTGACGGGTTTGTTGACAGCCTGATGGCCAACTATCCCCCACAACTAATCAAGTCGTATTTAGAAGGCCAATGGGTCAATCTGAACACGGGCCAGGTGTACGACCGTTTTGATCGCAGCAAACACGTTGTTGCATCTGTCGCTGATTTCAGTAACGAACCATTGCGCGTTGGGGTTGACTTCAACGTTGGCAATATGTCAGCCGTGATTGGTGTGCGTAGCGGCAACAGACTGACGATTGTTGATGAAATCACCGGCGCACATGACACTGATGCTCTGGCGCAAGAAATCAAACGCCGGTATCCACAACACCGCGTTTACGTTTATCCCGATGCCTCGGGTGGTAACCGCTCAACCAACGCATCGCGCACAGACATTCAAATCCTTGAGCAGTACGGTTTCAGCAATCAATCTGGGCGGTCTAACCCTGCCGTGCGTGATCGGGTGGCTGCTGTTCAGGCTTTGCTGGAAAACGGCAAGGGCGAAGTCAGGCTGACCGTAAGCCAGGGCTGCCCGAAGTTGATCGAATGCCTTGAGCTGCAGAGCTGGACGGAGAAAGGCGAGCCGGATAAGGAGGCTGGCCACGATCACATGGTTGACGCGCTGGGGTATGTGGTGTGGCGTGAGTTCAACCCGCTGCAGGCTGGGGCTGGCCGTGGGACTGGGATCAGGCTGTACTGACGATTTGTGAACTGCCTACTGGGGTGCTTGCCAAACGGCAGGGGTATACCCCATAATTAGGGGACAGGGGGCGACCCCACCACTCACAGAAAAATGTTTCCTCGCAACGAAGTCCACACCCTCTACACCGAATCAGGCTTTGCCTGTGTTGAGTTCATCCTCTTCCCAAACACCGAAGAGGTTCAGGTTCAGACCTACGGCACCAAATTCTGCAAACAGGATCTGAAAAGCTGGCTTGCCCCTAATGCTCCCGCTCAATATCTAACCAAAGAGCACGCCCGCCGCGTTTATGCCGATTATTTGGCTAAGGGCTATGGCAAGCGTGTTTAGCTGCCTCGCCCCCTTCGGGGGGCTTTTTCTTTGCCGCTAACGTAAGGCCGCCGAAATATCACCATGGCAAAGCACCTTTGGCACGATCTTCAAGGCGCCTTTGACTCCGCCGTTGATTCCGACGGCGATTACGAATTCAACCTCGCCGCCGCTGCCATGCTCACCGCTGTTCAACAGTGGCTCTACGACGAAGGGTTTGACGAAGCTGGTGACGCTCTAGACGAAGAAATTCAAACCGCCGAAGACCACGGTTAAATTCAATCTGCTGGGTCGGTTCTGACCGTAAGGCTGAACGCCGTGTGTGGCGGTATCGGAGGCCCAGCCATCATTCACGATTAACCTATACCCATAGACTTTGTGCATGGCTAGGCGCAAAAGATGACGTACACCGGTTTCAGGCACTACGACCGGAATCTGACGCGCACGGCCACGCAGGTTCAAGATCCCAACGCAGCTTGGCAGGCACAAGAGGCCCATTGGATCCTGATCGAAGATCTCTTGCAGGGCACCTATGGAATGCGCCGTAAACACCGGCGTTACCTGCCGCAGGAACCACGCGAGCAAGACGACAGCTACGACAACCGCCTAGCGCGTTCTGTTTGTCCGCCGTACTACCAGCGGCTTGAACGCATGTTGGCGGGCATGTTGACCCGTAAGCCTGTGCGTCTTGACGACGTGCCCGATGTTATTCGTGAGCAACTATTTGACGTAGACCTTCAGGGCAATGACCTGAACATTTACGTCTACGAATTAGCGCGAAAAATTATTCGGTACGGCCACGCTGGTGTTCTTGTTGATTTCCCTAGCCAAGACGACAGCGAGCTGCAAAACATCACCGACGTCTCTGCATTGCGTCCTTATTGGGTTACCTATACGCCGCGTGACATTCTTGGTTGGCGTTCGGAGGTGGTAAACGGCGCACAACAACTCACTCAACTGCGTCTGATGGAGCGCGTAACCATCGCTGACGGTGAATACGGCGAAAAGGTTGTTGAACAGGTGCGTGTACTGAAGCCAGGCTCTTATGCATTGTTCCGTCAAGATGACACACGCGGAAGCTTTGAAAAAGTGGCTGAAGGCACCACCAGCCTTGATTACATTCCGTTCGCCACTGCCTACTCAAACCGCGTTGGCCTGTTGGAATCACGCCCGCCGCTGGAAGACATTGCTGAACTGAACCTCAAGACCTACCAAATCCAGAGCGATCTGGACAACATGTTGCACATCTCGGCAGTGCCGATGCTGGCATTCTTCGGCTTCCCGTCCAGTGCTGAGGAAGTAAGCGCCGGTCCTGGTGAGGCCATCGCCTTCCCGTCTGAAGGCCGTGCCGAATACATCGAACCCAGCGGCAACAGCTTCAAGTCGCAGTTTGATCGTCTTGCTCAACTGGCAGCGCAGATCAATGAACTTGGCCTGTCCGCCATCCTTGGCCAAAAGCTAAGTGCCGAAACTGCCGAGGCAAAGCGCATTGATCGGAGCCAAGGCGATTCCACCATGATGGTGATTGCACAGCAGGTGCAAGATCTAATTGATAACTGCCTGCGCTATCACGCTGACTACCTGGGCCAAGCGCAATCCGGCAGCAGCTATGTCAACCGTGACTTTATCGGTGCACGTCTTGAACCTGCCGAAATCACCGCGTTGCTGCAGACTTACACCGCCGGCGTGATCAGTCAGAAAACCTTGCTTGATCAGCTCGCTCAAGGTGAAGTGCTGGGCGATGACTTCGATGTTGAGGAAGAACTAGAAGCCACGCAATCTGGTGGATTGATTGAGCTTGGCGGCCCTGAAAACCTTGGCTCTGAAGACGTGATGGGCGAAGAAATGCCCAACGATCAGAGCTATGAAGATCAAAGTTCTAACGATCAAATGCAATGACGCAATCGGGCGTTACACCTCGCCTGCTCAACGTTGAGCAATTCAAGCGGAAGATTGACCGCAGCAATCCTGTTGCCAACATCTACCGAAACGCCATTGATCTGAACCGCTTCAGCAATGCTGTCGCCCGTCAGATTGTGCGGGATTACAACGCCATCATCCTGAGCGCCGTTGACGATCTAAAGCGCATTGATTTTGGCGAAGCCACAGCAGGCGCAGGCATTGTCAGCCCGTCATCGGTGCAGGCGCAGCGTCTACGTGTGATCCTTGCTCAGCTCAAGCAATCACTAGATGGCTGGGCAGATCGCAGCACGGCTTATGCCTCTCGTGAATTACAAGGTTTGGCTGAGCTGCAAACAGAATTTGTCACCGAACAGCTTCGCCTTGCTGTAGCCGGTGGCGAGGTTGGTGGCCGTGGCATTGAGCCCAGCGTCGTAGCTCAGCAGGCAGTTAATACCGTTGAGGTTGCGCCGAACTTTGCGGCCAGTGTCGCCAGCGTTGACCCCACGGATTTGAACTTCACGCTCCCAGGTACGGGGCAGTTCAATCTGACTGCAGCGCAGGGTTCAGCTATCACATTGCCCAATGGCGAGGTGGTGCAAAAAGCGTTTCGTGGATTGGCCGAGTCGCAAGCGCAGCGGTTCAACACCATCGTGCGCACCGGAATCTTGTCAGGTGAACCGACACCGCAGATCGCTCGGCGCATGGTTGGGAGCCTTGAATTTGGCCAGCTCGCCAAGACTGCACGGCAACAGGCATTAGCCGGTGGTGAGCTTACCCGCATGGCTGATCATCAGGTATTGACCGTTGTGCGTACAAGCGTGCAACAAGTGGCGAATGAAGCCAGCCAACAGGTCTACCGCGCCAATGAGGAAGTCACCAAGAAATACCGCTACCTCGCCACGTTGGATAGCCGCACCTCAGCGATTTGCCGCAGCCTTGACGGCAAGGAATTCAAATACGGTGAAGGCCCGATGCCTCCCGTTCACTTCAACTGCTTACCGGGTGAAGCGCGTGTATCGGCCAGTAGTCAAATCGCGGCGGTTTACCGTCGGCCATATCAAGGCTTTTTGTGTGTCATCAGCACCACCGATGGTGACGTGCTCAGAGTCACCCCAAACCACCCTGTATTGACGAATGTCGGCTGGAAGACTGCGCAAAGCGTGCAAATTGGTGATCAGGTTTTCCGCAGCAGTGCTGTTCCATTGGAAGCTTTTGCAGGCGACCAAAAAAACGACGCTGTAACCACTGCCGAGGATGTATTTAGTGCGTTCGGAAAATCGCCTTCTGTGTTCTCCGTAGAAGTGCCAATTTCCGCCCCAGATTTCCACGGCGATGTTGCCGCAGAGGATGTCGCAGTTGTACTTGCCAATCGGGAATTGTTGCTCGCAGTGAATCCCGAACTTTTCAAGATGCTGCGCAACATCAGCCTCCAAGGGTCCGACTCTACGGGCTCTGGCGTTGGCCATTTTGCGCAAAGTTTCCTCGCTGTTGGTGGTTCCGCGTTTAGCGACGTGAGCGGCGGAAGCCAAAGCCTTTCTTTCAGCGGGGGTGGCTCTGGCCATGCGAGCGAATTGCTGTTCGCTTCTATTTCTGAGGGTGCGGCCAGAACTCAGGATGATGCGCTCTATGGGACGTGGCGAGACGTTGAACTGCTGAGCGATTCCACGGATCCCGATTCCGTCGTCGTAAAGGGCAATGATGCGGTGAAGGTCGTCGGGATTGGACGGGAGCCATTTAGCGGGCATGTCTACAACTTCGAGACCGAAAGCGGCCTGTACTGGGCTGACTCCATTTTAACCCACAACTGCCGTAGCACCACAATTCCGGTCATTGATTACCGCGCCCTTGGCTTGCGGTCACCCGAGGATGTGATTGGCGAAGCAAAGCGCGCCGCACAAGGCGGTGAGGTTTCCGCAGATACAAACTACGGGCAATGGCTACAGCGTCAGCCCAAGGAATATCAAGCCGAAGTGCTCGGCAAGTCGCGTCTGCCGTACTTTGAAAAACTCAGCAAAGAACTAGGTCCGCAGCAGGCACTTGCTCGTTTTGTGCGTGAAGACGGCAGCGAAGTTAGCCTGAAACAGTTGCAGCAAAGATATGGCAAACCCGACGCTTAAATGTTTTGTTGACGGTTATTTAAGGAGTGACTGCGTTTTAGCTCTTATTGGTGAGGCTTGGGTTGAAGCCATCTACACCAACCACGGCTGGTTCACTTCCGATCTAACTACTAAATTGGATGCAGTCACAGAATGGCGTGATGGCCAAGAAACCGACCAAAGCCGAGAAGAAAATCGGCAAGGTGATGAGCGAGTACAAGGCCGGAACGCTGAAAAGTGGCAAGCCAGGCCCCGGCAAAGGCCCAACCGTCAAAAGCCGTAAACAGGCCATCGCCATCGCTCTGTCTGAAGCCGGCAAGGCCCGTAAGCCCAAAGGCAAGAAGTGATGGCTATCGGCATCGGCTCCCGCGTCAGCTGGACCTATCAAGGCAAGACCACCTACGGCACTGTGACCGGCAAGGCTGGCAATCGCGCCACCATTGAAGGTCCAACCGGCGGCAAGGTCACCCGCGTCGGCACAGAAGCTGACCCGGTATTGCGCATTCAATCTGAATCGACTGGCAACCCAGTTCTGAAAAAGCGATCAGAATTGAAGGAAGCCACGAAGCGCAAATGAAAGGCAAGATCTGGGAAGGAAGCTGCACTTACCTCAAGTGTGCCGATGGCCTGATTGAGGGTCGGTTTCTTTTCCCAGTGCCGAATTCACCTGAGGGTCTTGGTGCATTGATGGGCCGTTTAGCCGAAGGTGTTGAGGTTATTACCTGCACTGAAAACGACGACGATGAGGAGGAAGACGATGATTGAGTACCGGGGCGAAAAGTTTGAGGGCTACAACAAGCCCAAGCGCACGCCAAACCATCCGACCAAATCACACGTTGTCCTAGCGAAGGAAGGCGACAAGGTGAAAATGATCAGGTTCGGTCAGCAGGGCGTGTCAGGCTCACCGCCACGAAAAGGAGAATCGGCACAAGCGCAAACAAGAAGATCATCGTTTAAGGCACGCCATGCGGCCAATATCGCCAAGGGCAAAATGTCAGCGGCGTGGTGGTCAAGCAACACAAAATGGTGAGCTACTGACGTTCCGCCGCGTGGATTCGGTCTTTTAGCTCTGCCACGTACTTACGCAACGCGTTGGCATTTTCAGCGTGCCATCTGTCGCCAGTCTTCAAGTAAGCCTGCGTGTGCAGGTCAATCGCCTTCAACATCTGGTGAATCACGGGGTTCCACGGCTCACGAATTGGCGTATCCCACTCACGCCGGGACATGACGTGCAAAAAGCATCTTTTACTTATACAGTTTGGTGGTAAACCCTACGGGTCACAATGTCTGACGAACAACTGCAGGAAGCTACGCAGACTGCAAGCAACGACGAACTGGAAAAGCTCAAGCGAAGCATTGAAGGTTTAGAACGCAAAAACTTTGAGCTGATCGGCAAGCTTAAGGAGCAGAAAGAAAAGGCACCAGCACTTCCTGACGGCATTGATGTTCAGGAGTTGTTGGAATTCAAGCGCAAGAAAGAACAAGAAGAGCTTGAGTCAAAGGGCAAGTACGAAGAGGCCCTCAAGCAATACGCTCAGCAGTTTCAAGAACGGGAAGATGGCTACAAAAAGCGCATCGCTGAACTTGAATCAAAGCTGACCTTTAATCAACTGGACAACCGCGTGGTGGCAATCCTCGCTGAGCAGGGTGCCCACAATCCACACGATGCACTACGCCTTGTGCGTGATCAGCTCAAGCTTGACGAAAACGGTAACCCCGTGGCTGTTGACGGCTACAACGAGGTTCCCATGGATCAGTGGGTAGAACGTCTGAAGGCTGAACGCGGCTATCTGTTCAAGGCGCCTACGGTCAAAGGTTCCGGCGCACCTGTCGGCGCTCGTGCAAGCTCTGGCGAAGTGCCGGCCGGCACCAAAAACCCGTTCACCCGTGAATACTTCAACCTCACAGAGCAGTCACGGCTGTATCGCACTGACCGTGATTTGTACGAACGGTTGAAGGCTGCAGCAAACAATGCTTAATATGTAACCGTTAGACGTGAATGGCTACGCCGTCCGTCATTGGGTTACGCCCGCACCGTAAACATTTCTGGTACTAACAATGGCCACGCTCCGCTCGGACGTGATCATTCCCGAAATTTTTACGCCCTACGTCATTGAGCAAAGCACCCAAAAGAACGCCTTCCTGGCGAGTGGTGTTGCTCAGCCCATGGCTGAACTCAATGCAACTGAGGGCGGCGATTTCGTGAATGTTCCTTTCTGGAAAGCCAACCTCTCTGGCGATCTGGAAGTTCTTTCTGATTCCACCAGCCTTACCCCCGGCAAAATCACTGCTGATAAGCAAATCGGCGTGATCCTGCACCGTGGCCGTGCCTTTGAGGCCCGCGACCTTGCTGCTCTGGCTGCAGGTTCCGACCCCATGGCTGCCATCGGCGCCAAAGTTGGTGAGTACGTTGCTAACCAGCAGCAGGCTGACCTGTACAAGTGTCTGGAAGGTGTGTTCGGCGCCCTGACCGGCGGTGACTCCCCTGCCTTCGATGCCCTGCGCTTCGATACCAGCACCCAAACTGCTCTGAGCCCCCGCCACGTGGCTAAGGCCCGTGCACTGCTGGGTGATCAAGGCGAGAAGCTGTCTGCTGTGGCTCTGCACAGCGCTTGTTACTACGACCTTGTTGAGCGCAAGGCCATTGATTACGTTCTGGCTTCGGATCTGGGTATTAGCCCCGATACCTCCATGCCTGACGCCTTCGGTGGTTCTGTGGCTTCTGCCTACAGCGCCGACTATCGCGTTCCTACCTATATGGGTATGCGCGTGATTGTGTCCGATGACATCACCAATTCCGGTGGTGTGTATGCCGCTTATTTCTTCACCAACGGCGCTATTGCCACCGGTGAGCAAGCTGCAATGCGCACTGAAACCGACCGCGACATCCTCGCCAAGTCGGACGCAATGTCTCTGGACATGCACTACATCTACCACCCCGTTGGTGCCAAGTGGGCCGTGACCACCACGAACCCCACCCGCGCCCAACTGGCCACGGTAGGTAACTGGAGCAAGGTGTACGAAACCAAGAACATTGGCATCGTGCGTGCTTCGGTCAGCTCCAATTACGACTGATAGGAGCAACTAACCATGGCTTCCCTTTTTGAAGTAACCGCCGGCAAGGCCATTGGCTACGTCAGCGGTAACGGTGGTGCTGTTACCCAGGCCACCAGCAAGTCCACTGGCGTCACGCTGAATAAGCCCTGTGGCGCCATCACCATGCACAACGCTTCGCTGGCTGGCGATGCTGAGGTTTCCTTCACGGTGACCAACAGCGAAGTCGCTGCTACTGACGTGGTGCTGGTTTCGGTCAAGTCCGGTGCTACCACTGGTAAGTACCTGCCTTTCGTGACCGCCACTGCCGCCGGCAGCTTTGAGATCACTGTTTCCAACGTCGGTTCTACCGCTGGTGAAGCTGTGGTGCTCAACTTTGCTGTGATCAAGGCAGCTGCTGCCTGATGGGTCTGTTCGCCTTCCGGCGACTGCGTGAACAGGAGGCTCTGGCTTCGGCTGGGGCCTCTTTTTCTACAGCAGAGCCCACTCCTAAACTTGATACAGAAGAGCCGGCGCCTAAAAAACGCCGCACTGTAAAGCCCAAGGCGGAGCCTACCGATGCCGATTTCAATTAACGCCACGGTTGGTTCAGCTTCGGCTAATAGTTACATCACACTTGCTGACGCACAGGCCATTATTGATGGCTTTGTTGAGGATGATGATGTAACTGCATGGGCATCGGCTACTACCGATCAAAAAAATCGGGCGCTATTTACGGCCACCCAGCGTCTTGATCGTGAACGTTTTCTTGGCGCACGGGCAACCGACACTCAAGCCTTGCAATGGCCGCGTACAGGCGTGCGCAAGCCTGACACGTACATCAACACGTACGCTGTTGGCTTTCCGTTCCGCATCACCACGGACTATTACACCGATACCGAAATTCCTGATCAGATCAAAAAGGCTCAGGTCGTCCTAGCCGTTTACTTGAACAACAACAAGGACGGCATGGCATTGAGCGGCCTTGAAGATTACAAGTCCGTGAGCATCGGCAGTCTTAGCGTCACAACTGCAGGTGCCAGCAGCATGGCAACGGGTGCTGACCGTGTGCCGCCGATCTTTGAGCGCTATCTGACCGGGCTTAGAATCAGTGGACCGGGTAACTTTTCCATCAAACGGAGTTGAACATGGCCGATAACGACTCCTACAACATTGGTTTTGAGTACATCAGCGACACTGCTGCGCACACCGGCCGGTTCTACAAGCTGTATGCCTTGGCTGATGCCGTGATCAGTACGGCCACTGTGCAAAACGCCAGCGGTAACACTTTCAGCTCTGTACCGCTCACTGCAGGCGACAGCATTGAAGGTGTATTCACAAGTGTCACGCTTGCTTCCGGCAAGATCGTCGCCTACAAGATCTGATCATGGCCAACACCGACAGCATTGATCCGAGCTACAGCATCGGCGCCGATTTTGTGAATACCACTACGGCAAAGACTGGCCGGTGGAATCGCATCGTGATTGCCAAAAATAATACGTCGTTCACTGCCATCACAGCGCAGAACTACACAGGCAATACATTGGTTGGTGAATCTTTCCCGGCCGGGTTTGAGTTGCAAGGCGTCTTTACCGCGTTTACGCTGGCCACATCTGGCGCTGTCATTGCTTACAAAATCTGATCATGGCAAAAGCAAGAGGCGGTGCATCTGTCATTGATTATTCGACTGGCGCGGAGGTCATCACTGATACTGCGGCACATACCGGCAGATTTAGTCATATCGACTTCTACGAAAACAGCACGGTTGACGCGATCATTTCGACCAACGTAATTGACAACAATTTTGCTGGTGCCGCCATTGATTCCGGCGCACATCTGACTGGTTGTTTCACCAGCATCAAACTCCAAAACGGCGCCTGTATCGCCTACAAAATCTGATGGCTCTCGCTACCTCACTACGCAAAACGGCCAGCAAGCTGATGCTGAAATTTGGGGGCGAGGTATCGTTCCGTCGCATCACAACAGCGGCTTACAACCCAACAACCGGAACAGCTGCGCCGACTGCATCTACAACCACCGTCCGTGGTGTTCTGGAGAATGTGACCGAACGTGAGATCAACGATCTAATCAAGAGCACCGACAAAAAGCTGACTGTTGCAGCGGCCGATCTTGCCTACGAACCTGCAGTTTCGGATCAGGTGACTATTGCCAGCCGGATTATGCAAGTGGTCGAGGTGCGCAAAATCGAGCAGGACAATACGCCTATTGTGTTTGAAGTATTCCTGAGGGAGTGACATGGCACGCACTATCAGGATTGAAGATATTGGTGACTACGCAGAAAATCAATTCAACAAGTTGATTACGGCTGCTGTTCTTGAAACGGATGGGCGCTTAAAGCTTCGCAGCCCAGTTGATACAGGTCGGTTTCGCGCTAGCTGGGCGATAGGACAAAACGCCGCGCCATCAGAAGGCAAAGACCCTGGGGAATATCGGCAGTCACTGCCGCCAACAGCTGTTAATTATCAGCTTGGAAATGAAAAAGTCGGCAACGTCTACAGCGTGCACAACAATCTGATCTACGCTGAACGGCTTGCTATTAACGGCAGTAGAAAATCTGGTGTGCCGGGCGGGTGGGTTGATTCCATCGCCAAGGACATTCAAACTTATGTCAACGCCGAAGCGGACCGCATTGGTCGATCATCGTGAGCCTTAACACTATCCGCTCAGCAATCGAAAACCGCATTGCTACCGAGTTCGCGGCATCACCGGCGCTGCAAGTCGCTTATCAAAACGTTCCTTTTACGCCGCCCAATAACGCAAGTTGGGTTCAGGCCAGCATCCTTTGGGGCGATTCGGCTTATTTGACAATCCTTACGTCTGCTACTCGCGGAACTGATGGAGGCTACGACCGCCGCAACGGTACGCTGATTTTCAACATTTTCTGCCCGCGCGGGCAGGGGCCAGGTGCAACGCTGACAATCGCCCAGCGCTGCATTGATTTGTTTTCACGTTTGCAGCTGCAAAATATAAAATTTGACGCCGCAAATGGTCCGCGTACCATTGAACCGCCGTCGCCGGAAGGCTTTTACCAAGCCCAGGTGACCATAAGTTTTGAGGCTTTTGAGCAAAGCTAGAATTCTTTCAGCCACTTACCGTTCACAACATGGCTACCGTTCTGTCCGGTACGTCCGGCGCCCTCTACTACAAACCCGCAGGCACCCAAGCAACCTTTGGCGAGTCTGCCGTTGATGTTGCTGATGATGAAATCACAGTTGCCACCTTTTTGAATTTCAAGGTTGGCGATCCTGTTGTTTTCAGCGTAATCAACGTTGAAACTGGCGCAAGTGGCACTGGCACACTGCCTGCCGGTATCACAGCTGGCACCACTTATTACGTCATCGGTTACACCGCTTCAACTGGTGTACTGCAGGTTTCCGCCACGGCTGGCGGTTCAACCATTGCCATCACTGACGATGGTACGGCAGTATCGCCTAACGCATTCCAGGTTGAATACGCAGACTATGCCGCTGTGGGCGATGTGCGTGAGTGGTCCTTTGAAATCACTCGTGAGGAGATTGACGTTACGACCATCGGTCAAACCCTTGGCCAGTACGCTCCCTTCCGTCGTTACATCACCGGTTTTGCTGACGGCAGCGGCTCTGCCATGGTTTACCTCAGTGATGACGACAGCACGCTCGGTAACCGCATGGTTCAGGACGTGATTCAGCGCCAACAATCGGGTGCCAGCTTCAAGCTCTACATTGATCGCGTCCTCAGTGGCGGCAGTATCAGTGCTGCGCTGAGCCGTAGCATTGAGTTTGACGCAGTGCTTACCTCTGCCAGCCTGACCGTCAACCCTGACGACGCTCAAATGGTAGAGATCGCCTTCCGTCCATCTGCTGCACCTACCTTCGACTTCAGCAAGAGCTGATACTGAAGACGGAAATTACCAAGCCCTTGGGTTGCACCGAGGGCCTTTTTTATGCTTAAAGTAGAGCGCAAGTCAATCATTCTTATGCCTGCTCAGTCGATGCGTGCGCTTGATCGCCTCAAAAAAGCAGCAAATTTGACGCCAAGCAAAAAGACCGCGAAATTATCGGACGGCACGGAGTTTGAGTTTTACTGCACGCCGCTGACCATGGCAGAGCGTGAGCGTGCACAAAAGACTGCTGGCAGCGATGATGCCACGGCTTTTGCTTTGCAGCTGCTGATCCAAAAAGCAAAGGATGAGAACGGCGAACCACTGTTTCGTGCAGGCGAAATCGCTGAACTCAAGAACGAGGTTCGGGATGTTGACCTGCAAAATCTGATGCTTGCAGTGCTCACCAACACCGAAGAAGCTAAAGAGGAAGACGCAAAAAACTAATCAGCCAGGTCAAGCGCGACCCAGAACTAAGGTTTTTGGCGCGTCTGGCAAGAGATCTAGGGTACACCCTGCGCGAGCTTATGGAACGGTTGACGCAGGAAGAACTAATGATATGGTTTGCCATTTATTCGGTAGAAGCAGAAGAGCATGAAGCAGCGATGAAAAAGGCACGGCGGCGATAGACTGATTATCAGAGCTGAACGATGCTGCTGTGTCTGTCGTTGCCAACGTTGCCATTAACGTTGATGCCGGGAACGCGGTTCAGCAGCTTAATCGTGTAGACGCGGCCGCAAAGGGTACACAGAAAGGTTTTGACGCTGCAGGATTGGGCGCTAAGGGCTTTGGCGCAGCTTTACAGGCGTCACTTGGTCCGTTAATTGCGTTTACAACGGCAGCCGAAACAGTAAGGAAAAGTCTTGAGACTGCGTTTGCCCGTGGAGCGGCTGAGCAGCGATTAAAAAATCTGACCGGCTCCACAAAGGAATTTGAAACAGCTACAGCACTTGCCGCCAATGCGGCTGATCAGTTTGGGTTGACGCAAACTCAAGCGACCGAGGCATTCGCTGATGCGTACGGCAGATTGAGCGGTCTTGGGTATGGACTCAAAGAAGTCAACGATATTTATTCTGGCTTCAATGTTGTTGCCAAACAGGCTGGTGTTTCTTCTGAAGATGCAGCTGGGTCATTCCTGCAGTTGTCGCAGGCAATGGGCAAAGGTGTTTTGAATGGCGATGAACTGGCAATCATCTTGGAAAGAATGCCTCAACTTGGCACTTTGCTTGCCAAGGAAATGGGTGTAGGCGCAGGGTCGATCAAGCAGCTTGGCTCAGAAGGGAAAATAACCGGGGATGTTATTTACAGGGCACTTGAACAAGCGTCAAGCAGTGCTGGCGAACTTGGCAGCAACCTAAATGCTCAGCAGAAAACCTTTGCAGAATTAAGCCAAGTTGCGGATCAGCTCTTTAACTCGCTTGGAGAGGCGTTAGGGCCGGTCGTTATTGCCGGAGCCCAGCTATTAGCGAAGGCGGGAGAAATACTAAGTGATAGATGGAATTACGTCGCGAATGTTTTATTCCCGCAAGTCGTAAAAGCAATTGAGCCACTAAGGGCGGCGATTGCTAGTGCCGTCGAAGGTATTGACTTTAGTGTGATTACCACTGTAATCCAGAACGTTCTTATTAAGGGTTTCCAAGCGGCGGTTGGGATTATTGGAAACTTTTCAAAAGTGCTTGCGTTTGTGATTACCAAGTTCAAAGAGTTATCGAATAATCCGGTATTTAAGTTTATTGCCGATCAAGTTGGCAGGCTGCTTAACAGTCTTGGTCTAACAACAAATCATGTTGTTGAATACAAAAAAGAACAGGAAGGCGCTGCGCAGGCAACAGCTAAAAACGTAAAAGAATTTAGCAAATTACCACCACAGGCGGTTGACTTAAAGGCAAAGCAAGCTGCCGTAAAAGCTGAACTAAGCGCGCAGTTGGCAGTGCTTGCCCAGCAAAAGCAAATCAATGAGCAAAATAATCAGCTTATCGACTCACGCCGCAATCTGTTGTCTGGCTTAAACCAAATAGATCAACAACGATTTTCGACTCAATTAAAATATGCGCTTTCGTTTGAGCAAGAGCTAGGTGTTCTCAATCAAATTCAAAAAGCCAAACTGCAGGCGAACAAACTCGATGAAGAAAGCGCAAACATTCAAGCGCAAAGAAACATTGATAATGCTTACATTGCCGCAGAAGAGGCAAAGCTAAAAGCCCAGGCGGCTGCAGCCGATTTAAAGGCTCTTGATGTAAATGCCGAAAACTACAATCTCAAGAAACTTGAACTAGAAACCATTATCAATGGTGCTGCCATCGCCGAACGTGGGATTGGCGTTGCCTATGAGGTGGCACAAAATACACGTGAAGCGGCTGCCGCGAAGAGAGAGCAGGCTGATGCTGCCGCAAGGCAAGAGATAAGCGAACAGCGTGTGGCGGCTTTTGCTGCGGAGGCAGCTCGCCAAAGCGAAGCGTTTAATCGTTCGGCGCAGGAGGCGTCAAACTATTTAAGCAATACGGTCAAACAGGTCGACGCAATAGCCCAGTCGCAAATAACTATAAACAACGCCCAAATTCAAAGTCTTACAAACAACTTAAAGACAGCAGAAACAGATGGCGAGCGTGTTCGCATTTTAAGCAAAATTCGTAATCTTGAAGTTGCAAATGCTGGATTTACGCTACTAGCAACACGCGCTCAAATCACTGCGGAAGTAGAACGTCAGCGCATCGCCATGGATGTGGCCGAAGTCAAATACAAAGAACTTCAAGCCGTAGTGCAATTAGCGGCCGCACAAAAAGTACTTACCAAAAATCATATAGAAGCGCTTGCTGCGCAAAGGTCTGCATTGAATATTGCACAAGATAATTACGCCACATCAATTCAGGTTGCTAATGAGCAATGGCGTGCTGCTGACGCAACGTATAACGCAGCTGTAAACGCAGCAAACCTCAAAGCAAATATGGAAGGTACTGCCGCCGCTGCTGGCGCAGTCGCTGGAGCCATGGACCGCGTAGCCTCCGCATCAGTCGGGGGTGGAGCTAGTGTTGGAGGAGTGGATTTCGGTGAAGCAGGACAAAACGCTTGGTTTATGAAAAACTTTTACGAGGCGACACAAGAACTAAACAAGCGTAGTCGCGAATTCACCCCTGCCTCCTTTACCAATGCCTATAACGCAATCGTCAACGACTATTTAGCACTTGCAGAAGGTTACAACCAGCGTAAAGCCCAAGAGCGTTTTGCTTCTGCACGAGAAGAATTTACAGGGGGAAGTACGGAACGGCAGTCTGCTATGCGGTCTTTTGGGCAAAGCACTTCATCAACCGCTGCTGGTGCAGGCGTCAGCCCTCAAGTCAACATCACCACCGGCCCGGTTATGCAAATGGACGGCACCAACTACGTCACCCAGCGTGATCTCGTGTCAGCCACTGGCACAGCCGCTAGACAGGGTGCGAAGATGGCTCTGGACATGCTGCAGAACAACCCAGCTTCCCGCCGTAGCACTGGTGTGACGCGATGACGACCTACACACCCCAGTTCTACCTCCAGATCGACAACATCACTTCTGGCAGCCCTGTTCTTGTAGCCCGCTACCAAAACTTCGCCGTCGACCAAAACGTTACCTACACCGGAAACAGCTACAGCTACGCACCATTTGACGTTTCCGACATGGTGCAGCAACGCTCTGCCGGCAAACTATCCGTAACCCTCACCTTCCCTGGAACACCCACGTTCGTCGACCTGCTGACAGCCGCTGTTGTCACCTACAGGTACAAATTTTCGCTGGTCTTTACTGCAGCTGAAATTTTGCCGTCCATCTTTACCACTGTTGTGGGTATTGCCGAAACGGGATCTAGCGATTTTTCTGGTGTCAGTATTGTGATCTCGGACGGCATCGACACCACCGAAGCCCAGATCCCACGCCGCAAAGTTACTTACGACATGGTGGCCTTCGACTAATGCCACGTATCTACCGCCAAGCGGCGACTAACGCCAACACCCTTGCCCTCCGCAAGGACGAACAGGGCAACCTTGTCCGCCGCCCAACACTGGAACTATCCACTCCGCTTAAGCCAGCGGAAGTAGGGCAAACTATCCCCATTGTTTTCTGCAAACGTGTCAGCGGTGTAGGAGGCGCCTGGATCACCCCACCACTGGTACGCACCGGACTACAAAACTTAAACGAAAACGCCATATTTAGTCACGCTTTTCTACTGAGCGATGGTCAAATTACAGCGCCAGTTGCGGACTTTGATACCGATATTCTTATTGGCTATTACCCCTGGGGCGGTTATCCGGGTTTAGGCGATTTTATTACGAACCGCTTTCAAGAAGTTACATACGGATCGCTTCCTACAACTAATAATGTATACACGTATAACCTTACTCAGTATTACGATCTAGAAACAAATACATACTACACAACGCCTGTAGCAGCTGGAGGTAACGCTTATTACCACAACGTAAGCGCGCCGATTACTGAAACAGGCACAGGTACAGTAACAATCTCATCAAGCTCTCCTTTTTGCACGAGGCTTTCTTGGTTCACAACAATTTTCGGGGGCAATGAATTTACTGTTCAGTACAACAACAACAACTCATTTACTGGGACTACAATACGCACACAAGGAAGCATATCTACTGTTACGTGGGATTACGAGTTCTCCGATGATACTGGCGTGTTAAGTTCAGGAAGTAGCTCCATCGGTGCAACTCGCCTTCGTAGCACTAGCGTACTTTTAACTACACTTAAAGTTACGCTTACCAACCCAGAGTACGTCCCCTTAGAGTACACTGATAACTTTCTTCCTAACACAACGTACGATAACTTTAATGTTATTGATCAACAAGTCTTTCGTGTAAACGAAACAATACGCAAGCCCTTTATTATCCCTGACCCCCTAAACCTTTCGCTTGTCTACCGAGAAACAACAACAGGCGACTTTAGCGGCATGACAGTTTTGGGCTTGAAGGGGGCCCATGAAATGATTGACAAAACCGATCCTGTAAACGCATCAGTAACAGATGATCTTGTCGATCAAGTCAATAATTTCCACAATACCCAAGCCTCTGTATTCTGCTCTAACGGGATCAACGTCTACAACTTAATTACAGCAACGACTGGCCCAAGTAACAATTACGCAGATCTCGTAAACCATCTAGGGCTTCAGTACACAGAAACAATCTCAATGGATACGACGTCGCTAACCGCAGCGGCAAACTTTACCAACACAAACAACCTGTTTTTTAACGGCGCCCTCGTTGATGCCGTCAACTACAAAGAGTGGATCGAGTCAACAGCAGGATTTTTCTTGCTCGTTCCCTTAAACCTTGAATCTCGCATTGGTCTTCGCCCGGCACTGCCCGTAACCGGAGCCCACGCTATCAACACTGGCGTACTAACTCCGGCTTATACATTTGACGAAGAGACAATTGTTGAAGGTACTTACGCCGTTGACTACATCCCGCTTTCCGAGCGCAAACCGTTTGAAGCGGTGATGCTGTGGCGCGACCAAGCGGACACAACTGGCGCAGGTTTCGATCAACCTTTTACAACAAGCCTCAAAGTTCGCTACGCCGCTGATACCGGAGTTTTGCCTCAAGAGCAGTACGACATGAGCGATTTCTGTGTAACTAGCGCCCATGCAGCACTCGCCGCAAAGTATTTCTTAGCGAAGCGCAAACGCACCACGCATAACGTCTCATTCTCAACCGACATTTTCACCACACTGGGACTCAAGCCCGGCGATCTGATTGCGATTGAATTGGATCGTGTCACCAGCGACGGCACCAGCCGCACTGAGACCAACCACTATTTGATCGACACGTTGACTCGGCGGATGGACGGCACAGCATCCATTACAGCCGAACACTTCCCGCTGAGTAGCGGCGCTAGTGTGATAGCAACGGACATTGTTAGCGGCAGCTTTACCGTCGTATGACCGCCTTCCCCGCGCTAACACCAGCAGCCCGTTCCTGGACACCTGGAACGAAGCCGATCAGCACATTTATGAGCATGGGCGGCCGTGAAATCCGTTTCCGCCACGGCAGTCGCACTGTCGGACAACGCCTGACCTTGGAATTCACCAACGTCACTGAAGCCGTCGGCAAACAAATCACCGATCACTACGAAACCGTCGATACCACCTTCGAATCGTTCACCGTCCCGGCTGCTGTTTATGGCGGCATGGACGGCTACGACTACATCATTTCCGCCGGCAACGAATGGCGCTACGCCGGTCCACCACAAGTCACTTACAACTCCCCCGGCTACCAAACAGTCAGCGTGGAACTTATTGGCGTCGTCGCCCCGCCTAGCCCATGAGCACCCGCTACTTCACCGGAATTGATGGTGCGCTGCTAATTGGCGGCACCCAAATCGCCAAAGTGCGCAGCTGGAGCCTATCGGCAACTGCCGACACTATCGAAACCACCACAACTGCCGACTACGCCCGCACCTACGTTTTCGGCCGCCAAGGCTGGAGCGGCAGCTGCACCGTTCTGTATTACGAAAACAGCGCTGGGGCATTGGCGATGCAACCGCTGCTGGCTAACACGATCCGCACAACGTCACTGCCCAGCACAACGACGCATGTTTTGAAGTTGCAGCTGACCTCAGCTCGCGCCATCCAGGCCAATGTGCTGATCAACTCTGCCTCGATTAGCGCCAGTAGCGGTGAAGTTGTGGAGGTTTCCGTAGACTTCGTTGTGACAGGGCTGCTGACCGAAGCCACGATGGGGGCCTCCTGATGTCTGGCATCTATCTCGGCAATGGCGGCCTAATAAAACTACGCCGACTATCCGGGCGTTCCTTCAATTCAGTAATCGACGACAATGCAGTAAACGTCTCAGCTGGGCGACTGGAACTTGACTTCGGCTCGAACGTATTTACAACTGGCGACCGAGTATCAATTACCAGCGCAAGTCCGCTTGACTTCATTAACGGCTACACACAAAACTCTGTAAGTGCCTACGTCAACGTAGACACCTTGGGCGGAATTCGCCTCTACGACACTTGGAAAAAGTCCATCAATAATGACCCCAACGAAGCATTTGTACTGGCCGATCCAGCAAGCCCCTATACAGCAACATTTGAACTTCTAGGTGATGGCTACCGCGACCTAGGCCAAATTCTCTCGTACACACTTAGCACCAGCAGAAATTCCGTAGACGTCACAGCGCTAGGTGACGCTTACTCCGCACAAATAGGAACGCTAATCAGCGGTAGTGGCAGCATTGAGTGCCTATGGGATTACAGCGCTGGTGCGGGAGACGTCGAAAATTCGATGTACTTCCACCAGCTAATCCTGCGTCAACAACTAGGCAGCACCTTCAAAGCAGCCCTGGTACTAAAAACTGCAGATAGCGCCCCAGTTGGAGGCGTCAGCGGCAACCCCACGGAATCGCTGTACTACTTAATTAACGCTGTCGTCACAAATGTGGCGATGTCCTTTGAGCCTTCAGAGCCCGTTCGGTCCACGATTGATTTTGCAACGACCGGACTGATCGCAATCCGTTACGGCGACGTAGCAGACGCGCTACTTCTGCAAGAGTCAGAAGACGAAATCCTGCTGGAGCAAAGCTCAGGCAGCTTGGAGCTTGAAGCGGCTTAAACTGTACACACGGAGGCTTTGCTATGGCCAATCTCAAGATCAGTCAGCTGGCAGCCATAGCGGAAGCGGACGTTGTATCCGCCGACGTTTTGGCTGTTGCGGATATTTCGGCAACTGAGACCAAAAAGATCACCGCCGCCGACCTCGTAAAGGCTGGCGCCCGACTGAACGCCGGTCCAGTCACCTTTGGCGATGACGTTGTTATCAACGGCGACCTCACGGTCAATGGCACCAGCACAACGATTGAAAGCACCACGCTTGTCGTCGAAGACAAAAATATCGAGCTTGGCGCAGTCGCTACTCCCACCGATGTAACTGCTGACGGTGGCGGCGTAATACTGCTTGGCACACTGCCCAAGCTTCTGGTTTGGTCCAATTCGACCGACTCTTGGACAAGCAGCGAGCACATTGACCTCGCCAGCGGCAAGAGCTACTACATCAACGGCAGCCAGGTCTTAAGTAGCACAACACTCGGCAGCGGCGTTACAGGCTCCAGCCTCACCAGCCTCGGCACCGTCACCACAGGCACCTGGAGTGCTTCGACCATTGCCGTCAACAAGGGCGGAACTGGTCAAACCAGCTACACCGACGGTCAGCTGCTGATTGGTAACAGCACAGGTAACACGCTGACGAAAGCGACCCTGACCGCTGGAACCGGCGTCACGATCACCAACGGCAACGGCTCAATCACCATTTCAGCCGCTGGATCTGGTGGAACAGTCACCGGCGTCACCGGCACTGCTCCAATCGCAAGTTCGGGTGGCACAGCCCCTGATATTTCGCTGAGTCTTAAGGCGAATGGCGGTCTTGTTACCGAGACCAATGCACTGGCTGTTGACCTTGGCGCCAGCAGCATCACTGGAACACTTGGTGTTGCAGACGGCGGCACCGGGCAAACCACCTATACCGACGGTCAACTGCTGATCGGCAATAGCACCGGCAACACCCTTACCAAAGCAACACTGAGTGCCGGTACCGGCATCACAATCACGAACGGCAGCGGTTCGATCTCCGTAGCCGGCACCGCCGCTTCTACTTCTGTTGCCGGCGTCGTACAACTAACGGATAGCACCAGCAGCACTAGCACTACAACTGCTGCTACTCCCAACAGCGTCAAGTCCGCATACGACCTGGCCAACGCAGCGCTCCCCAAAGCCGGTGGAACGCTTACAGGCGATCTACTGCTGGATAACCAGTCAGATCTGCGTTTCGGGGAAGCCACCGGACATGGCGGCAACTGGGTTGCTTTCCAAGCACCCTCCACAGTTGCAAGCAACGTCACTTGGACACTGCCCAGTGCTGACGGCACCGCATCCCAAGTCCTAAGCACCGACGGCGCTGGAACACTGAGCTGGACAACACCTGCCTCTGGTGCAGGACTAGATACCGCGCAGACTTGGACCAAAGGTCAACGCGGCGAGATTACAGCTCTTACTGATGGGGCTACGATCACGCCAGATTTCAGCGACAGCAACAACTACAGCGTGACTCTTGGCGGTAACCGCACCCTCGCCAACCCCACCAACTTGGTGGCTGGGCAGTCCGGCTGCATCTGGATCACGCAGGACGGCACCGGCTCCCGCACGCTGGCATACGGCAGCTACTGGGACTTCACCGGCGGTACCGCGCCGACATTAACCACAACGGCTAACGCCGTGGACTGCTTGGTGTATGCCGTGCAGAGCAGCACCAAGATCACTGCCCAACTGATCACCAACCTGAGCTGAGCTAATGATTCCCGGAAGCGCTAATCCTCTCCTGCTTGCTACTGCTGCAGCCGGAGGATATTCCATTAGCAGAAGCCTTCGATTCAATTCAAGTGACAGTGCCTACGATGGCCAGGAGGTGGCAGCATGACTATTCCAGGAAGTGCAAATCCGCTGCTTTTGGCTGCCGCCGTCGTAAATGTCACTCCCACAGTTGAATACTTAGTAGTTGCTGGCGGCGGCGGTGGCGGCGCGGGTGGTGGTGGTGGCGGCGGAGCAGGAGGCTTTTTAACGGCATCCAGTTTTTCGGTTTCACCTGGAATTTCCTATACGGTCACAGTTGGAGCTGGAGGAACGGGTGCAGAAGGAAGCGCAACTCCTGGGCCTGGAGGAACTGGCAACAATTCAGTATTCTCATCAATTACTGCAACCGGAGGAGGTGGCGGTGGTAGCAAAGTAGGTAATTCAGCACCAACCACTGGCGGATCTGGTGGTGGAGCTTACGGAGACACCCTATCTTCGGTAACTGGTGCCAACGGAACCACTGGGCAAGGCAATAAGGGTGGCAACAATATAAGCACTGGCCAGGGCTACCCCGCTGGCGGCGGCGGTGGAGCTAGCGCAGCGGGATCAAATGGGTCAACGAATCAATCAGGCAAGGGCGGAGATGGAACAGCATCATCAATTACTGGTTTATCAGTTACCTATGCAGGAGGTGGCGGTGGCGGTGGTACTGCGAATGGTGCTGTAGCTGGTGCTGGTGGCTCTGGTGGCGGCGGCGCTGGAGGCGCGTATCTAGCAAACGGAACTTCAGGTAGCGTGAATACAGGAGGCGGCGGTGGCGGCAGTGGCGCAAATGTTTCACCACCTCCTTATTATTTAGGAGGCAACGGCGGGTCGGGAATAGTGGTCATCCGCTATCTTGATACTTATCCTGCTGCCGCCGCAACTACAGGAAGCCCAACGGTTACAACATCGGGGGGTTACCGCATTTACAAATTTACTAGCTCCGGGAGCATTACTTTCTAATGGCACACTTCGCACAAATAGACACTAACTGGGTTGTGCAACAAGTCATTGTTGTTGACAATTCAATTTTGCTCAACGAGCAGGGCATTGAGTGTGACTGGCTGGGCGAACAGTTTTGTCAACAGCTTTATGGCGCCCATACTAAATGGATTCAGACCAGTTACAACGGTAATAAGTACAAGAACTTTGCCGGCATTAGCTTTACATTTGATCCGCATCGCAACGCTTTTATCCCGCCAAAGCCTTATCCGTCATGGTTGCTTAACGAAGGATCCTGCAGATGGGAGGCGCCAGAGCCATATCCAACAGATGGCCAACTTTATCAATGGAACGAAGACTCTTTGAGCTGGATTCTTTCAGAACAGTTGCCTCAGTAGTGGAACAAATAGTGTGCCCCACCAGTGAGCAGATGTAACAACCTGAACTAATGACCCACTCCTTCTCTGAACTCACCAAAGGCATCAGCCAAAAGCGCCGTGAACAGATCGAACAGCGTAAAGAAGAGATCCGACGCAAGTGGTTTGAAACCCCATTAGGGAACAAGGTTAAAGCGTCGGCATTTCGTAGTCCTGTGTCGTATTGCAGTAGTGCTTCCAAATAACCTCAGCTGTATTACCAGCCCATTTAGCGACTTGCGCCACAGGTATTCCCGCCTCAATCCACCGGCTGATTGCTGTATGGCGCAGATCGTATGGCCGGTAACGGTGGCTAGTTAATCCGGCGCTGTGCAATTCCTTCGCTCTGTCATAGAAAAAGCTTTGGAACGCATATCTGTTGTACGGGAAAATATATTCGTTGTCCTTGTCAACAGATTCAAGAATATCCATGCACTTTTCGTTTAAAGGCACAACGCGTTTTTTGTTTGTTTTTGTGGAAAGTTTTAAGCCGTGCGTAAGGGTGTAATTGCAGTGGATCAACAGTTTTCCATCCTTTAGGTCAGTCCACTTGGCAGCGCGAACCTCGCCTGTACGCATTGCTGTCTGCAACATAAATTCTGAATAAGCTGACCACCGTGCGCCACGTTTTGTTTGGCGAGCTTCCAATGCAGTAAGCAAAAGCGCCACTTCACTGCGCGGAATCACGATAATCTCTTCATCCATCTGGGGCGCTTTCGGCATCCGAAAACTAGCAATCGGATTTTTAGGCAGGTAGGCAATGTCTTCGCTGCTGACCCAGCGGTAAAGGGCCTTGACATACATCGCCACACGGCGGCTGGACTTGACGGGCTGCTGACCCAAAATCCATGTAAGAACCTGTCTGCCTTGCTCCAGTTCCGTAACCGGACAGCGCTCGATCCACTTATCGACTTGCCTGTAGTCCGCCATGAGACTGGTGGGACACAAGACGGCGGAACGTTCCGCGTGGAACTCGGCCCATGCGCTTTGGAGGGTGTGTGGCACAGTAGTCGCCTACAAGGCCGAGTAAAGTACAGCCATACGTGCCTCCTGTCTAGGTCCAGTACAGATGTTTCTGTTAGACGGCAAGCCACTGAGCCCAGACGTGGCGTTCACCCACGACGGCATCCAGTACCCCGCCAACTGGCTGCGTCTAGCAACACCTGAAGAGCGCACCGCCATCGGCATCACTGAAGAGCCTGATGCGCAGCCATATGATCAGCGCTTCTACTGGGGCTATGACGCCGAAGGAAATCTGATCCCCAAAGATCACGTCCAGCTGGTTGAGGAGTGGTCGCAGCAGACACGCACCACTGCTGGCACTTTGCTGCAGCCGACGGATTGGATGATCATCCGCCAAGCAGACAACGGCGTCGAAGCTGATCCCGCCATCAAAACTTGGCGTGAAGATATTCGCCTAGCTACTGGCGACAAGATCACTGCCATCGAGGCCACCACAACCACCGACGAACTTGCCGCCTACATCACTGGCGCTGACTACCCCGTATGGCCTGAGCAGAACTGATGGCCGTCAAGAGTAAAACCGGCACCGCGCGAATCGACCATCAGCCCGGCAAGCCTAAAAAAACTCGTCAAGGGCAAGGGCAAAATAGCCTGCCTAACCACGGTCGCAAAAAGACACGTGGGCAAGGTCGCTAAATTAGAAGCACGGGTTGATGTTATGCCTCCAAATGGACAACCACGAAGAGGCATACACGGCATCGCCTGAACCACCAAATCCGTTTAATCAAGCCGTCCCAGCTCTATTGACCGCAGCGGTCATTGGGTTGGGCGGTCTTTTTATGCAGGTTGCCAAGCTTGATCAATCGGTCAGTACAGTTGCCGCCGATATTCAAGAGCTAAAGAACGACAGCAAAGAGCGACTGGCTGATCTTGAGGGGAGGGTTAGGCAAATCGAAATAATGGTTGGCAGGCAAAAATAACGCCGTACACTGAAGAAAAGCGTTAATTCGCCATGGATCCCACCACTGCTGCCGTTATTGCGATCATCATTGCTGCTGGCTCTGAGATCATCAGTCTGTTGCCGATCAAGGAAAACAGCTGGATTCAACTGATTCTGAAAGCCCTTAAGGTACTGTTCCCAAAGCGTTGAATGCTGATACGGTATGGCTGGCGCGGTTTGGCGATAAGGACTGGCGGCATCATTTACGCCGCTGGGCGCAGGATCAGAAGTTTGAGAAGACGCTCAAGCCGCGCTTAGACCGTGAAGAGCAAGGGTGGCATCAGGCGCAACCGGAAGAGCTGAAGCCTGTTGTTGTGCACCACGAAATTGACGATACGCTGCAGACTGGCGACAGCCGCTTGTTAGGTGGCGCCATGAGCATTCACGCCCCTTGGAGCAATGACGCAGAATCAGATTCGCCTGATTGATCTGTTCAGGTTCTATAAGGCGGGCTTGCCACATCAGATGGCCGCCGTTAGCGAGCTTGAGGAGGCGATCAACAAGGCAAATCCGCACATCCTTGGCCGTGATCAGGCGTGGTTTAAGACTTGGAGCCAATCTGGCAAGCAAGAGGAAAATAATCTGCAGCCTGCGCTTGATCTGATCAAAAAATGGGAAGGTCTGCGGCTTGAAGGTTATATCTGTCCTGCTGGTGTACCGACTGTTGGTTATGGCCATACCGGGCCAACTGTGAAGGAAGGAATGAAGATCACGGAAGCTGATGCTGAGGCGTTGCTTCTGTCTGATGTTGAGCGTTTTGCCCGTGCTGTTGATTCACAGATCCGCGTGCCGCTGACAGACAATCAGCGTTGTGCTTTGATCAGCTTTGCGTTCAATGTTGGTACTGGTGCATTGATGGATAGCACGTTGCGTAAGCGGCTAAACAATGGCGAAAATGCGCAAAAGGTGGCGATGGAAGAGCTGCCGAGGTGGAACAAAGGTGGCGGCAAAGTGCTGGAAGGCTTGGTACGCCGTCGGCGTGATGAACTTGATCTGTTCCTCAAAGGCACTAAACCGCTGACGAATGATGTGCGTTTTACGCCTGATAAGCCGTTCAATTTTCAGGTAACGCCGAACATTAAATACGGCGAGTTGACATTAAACCAAGAGGCCAGAAGATTTAATAAGCAACATCAATGCGATACGGCGCTGATGCTTTGCCAATTTGCTGAGCGTGCACGTACGGCGTTTGGCAATAAGCCAGTAGTAATTACAAGCGGCTACAGGCCAGCGAAGATCAACGCTGAGGCTGGCGGATCAGCTAGGTCGGAGCATTTGTACGACGCACCTGATACTGGAGCCATTGATTTTTACGTTGAAGGCGTAAATACTTATGAGCTGCAGAAGTGGGCTGATGCTCACTGGGGTTACTCGCTTGGATATGGCGCACCTAAAGGTTTCATTCACGTCGGCATCCGGCCAGGGCGTCCTAGAGTCCGCTGGGATTATTGAGTTTGAATGCTGCTGCCTGATTCGGAGATTCGCGCACTGTGCCAAAGCCATGCGCTGATTCATCCGTTTGATCCTGAGCGCCTTAACCCGGCTAGTTATGACGTGGCCTTGGGTGACAACATCATGCTTGAGGTTGCGGAAACGCCCGAGCTGATCAGGCACAGCATTGCCGGCCACACAAAGGAAGATCCGTATTGGCTGCAGCCAGGTGAATTCATCCTTGCCGAAACGGAAGAGATCTTCAACCTGCCTGATGACCCGGCGATTGCTGCGCAGTTTGTACTGAAATCAAGCCGTGCCCGTTCTGGCATTCAGCACATGCTGGCCGGATTTTGTGATCCTGGGTGGCATGGCAGCAGGCTGACGCTTGAGCTTAAAAATGTACGCGTAAAGCACAAGGTTGCTTTGTGGCCTGGCCTACTAATTGGTCAAATGGTCTTCATGCCACTTTCTGATAACCCTGAGCGGTCCTACGCCGAGATCGGTCATTACAACGGTCATACAACCGTCATGCCATCTTGGGAAACTTTTAAGGCTTCTGTTGTCGTCACTCCCTAGATTGAGCTGGGAGAAGGATCCAACCGCTCAGAGTCAAGGCTGGGCGGTTTTTTTATTGCTCAGTGATCTGGCCCTTGCTCGTGTCGTAGCTCATTGGGTAGATCGGGACTCTGCAGGAAATGTATAGAAAATTCCTGATACCCACGCTGGTGAGCCCATAGCTGAACGGCGCCAACTGTACGGAATGGCCCGACCCGTGTTCTGTCAGGAAGCTTGATGTAGTAATTCATATCGGTGGTCGTGGCTACCGTTTAGAAAATCAGTGGCTACCGCGTGGTTGAGCACATTGATGGCACCGAGCTTGTACGCAAACGTGATGCAAAGCGAAGATTCCGTGATCAGGTATTGCTGCACTTTAATTATCACTGCGCGTATTGCTTTGAACCATTAGGCAGGTCACCAACGCTTGATCACGTATTGCCGAAAGCCAAAGGTGGCACGAGCGAAATGAATAACCTTGTGGCGTGTTGTTTCGGGTGCAATATGTCAAAAGGACATAAAGATTGGAGGGTTTGGTATAGAAGTTTGCCGTTTTGGTCGGAGATTGGCGAGGCAAGGATCATGGACTGGGTTAATCAGGAATAAAAAAGCGGCTTGCGCCGCCAGTGACTTAAGGGCTTGTCATTTGATGTTGGTAAACCTGCGCCTGCCAAAGATCACTTGAATACCTACACATTCCTTGGTAGCAAGTGCGGTAGTACATTTCACCGCCATCAGCAGGTTCAAGGGTTTCGATATAACTACCATCGTCAAATTCAGTCTTGCTCAGCACTATCGGTTCCATCGTCATACAGGTGGCATTGGGCAGCGAACTTACCGTAGGCGGTCTGCTTGGCTTCGGGGAATTCAAATTCACAGCCATTGCCGCCATTGTTGACGCGCAAAACCGACCAATGACAGCAATCCCAGCAGCTCAGGTGCGTCAACGCAGGTGGATCGAGCTGTTCGTATTGTTGGCCTTTTTTTAGGCTTTGGTAGATATTGTGAGCCCGAACAAAGGCGGTCTTCAGGTTCGTGGTCTGAAGGTCGATAACGACAAAGGCACCGCCTTGTTTGGGCAGTTTGACTTTGGCACGCCAGTTTTCAACGAGCGTTCGCCGTTCTAAAACAACTCGGCCGTTGAAAAGGTTGATCATTTCATTCGTCTTCGCCGTAGGACGGCATATGAAACAGCCGCTCTAGGTTGAAATGATCTGGTGCCATCTCGTCAGGTTGTTGGCCTTCAACGCACGGATCGTTGAGATCGCGCACGATGTAGGTCACCGGTGTGTGCCGCAGCCTGACTTGAATAGTGCCGACACGCTTACTGCGAGCAAGGACGTTAAAGCACCAATTTTCAAAACGATTGAGGAATGGAACTTTGACGGCCATGTTTAGTTGCGTGGCAGTAGGTGACTTGTCAAAACGGTGATAGCAGTATCAGCGTACCGGCTAGCCAGCTCACTGTCAGTAACACCAAGAGCACGGATGAGATCAGCGCGAAGCACGCTGTAATCCAAGTCACGAATAGTTCCGGCAACGTCATAGGCGAAACGCTCCCACACACCCGTGTAGGTGTGATCAGTGCTGTACTGCTGGTAGAGGGTTTCCATGAAATCAGCGCGGCGCCGGTCAAGTTCAACACGATTCAGCATGGGTTTTGGCTAGTGCGAGTGCTTCTGATCTTGTGTCGCAGAGTGGACCACGCCATACGGCTGTGCCATCCCAGCACCACGGTTCAAAGGCTGAGTTGAGACCATAACCGACCCAATCAGCTCCGTAGCAGTAATGCCTTGGGCTGTCATATCGGTTGGCTTCCGCCTTGATCGGCGCCATTGGCTATCGGGCAGTTTGCCTGTTGATAGCGGATAAATGGCTGTAGTGCAGCGTGCATACGGGCGTAATGATCAATCGTGTGATTGTTGAACCGTGGCGCCCAGTATTCGGCAAGGCACTGTTGAAGAATGGTCTGGATTTCGGCTGTAGAGGTAACAGGCTGAGGCGAATTCGGGTTCATCTATTGCCTCTGGGAAGCCGTAGGAGCATTCGCCGCGTCTGTATTCGGTGCAGTTGTGGCAGTGCTTGGCATCAGCAAGACGGGATTTGGGAATGCTGTTTTTAATGCGAACTGGAATACGCGGGATTTCTGGGGCAACGTCCGTCCATAATTTGCCATTGCGTACCAAAGAAATCGCCTGCCGAGTCACACCGAATTCCTGCCCCAACGTGTAATTGTCTTTGTCGGATTGCAGGATGTAGATGATGTCAGTAGGCGAGAGCTTGGCGTTGTGAGGGCGTGCCATCAAAAACGAGGGAGTTTGACCTCACTATGGCGATCAGGCGTTAGCCACTGCAGTTCGCGGTAATGGGTGCCCCATGTTTCGTGCGCCAGTTGCTTTGCTTCAGTGAAGCCGCAGGCCACCACCCAGTCGTAGATGTTGATTGACGGGATGGTGAAGTAGAAGCGACGGGGTTGGGGCTGAAGTTGAGTTTTCATCGTTGTTCGATGGGACGTTTGGAGAGATAGAGCTGGGAGACTTGATAGCTGGCACCGGTAGAAAAGCTTTGAACGATGTAGGTGGGCCATGAGCAGCCCTCTACCTTGGCAATCACTGTTGCCTCTACTTGCGGCCAGCCACGGACGTAACAAGGCATGCCGGGATGGAAACGCCATAGATCACGTTCAGCTCTAACGCCGCGTGAATTAGGCGACATTTTGTAGGTCTTTTGGCCGAGCGGAATCACAGGCGCAACCATGCCGGCGCACTGGGCGGAAAGAACGACGTAGCTCATTTTGTGGTGGTGTAGATGGCGTGCTGAGTGCCGCTGTGGTGAGCGGTTTTGAGTGTCAATCCGTCGTGAATGATGACGCCGAAGATTGCTGCCGGAAGGACAAACAGCAGCAGGTTGTAGACAGTGTTTTTCATGGTGCGGTGTGGGTTGTCGGTTGGCCAGGTCGCCCCGGTTGCGTGAATGGTAGCGGCTATTTGGGCGGAGTAAACCCCGAAAACAGTGCTGTTGCAATTCGTGATGTAGACACGGCCTCTAGCGTGAATGTGCTACCGCCACTGCCATGGATCACGAAGCATGGGATTGGATGACTCTTAAGGTCGATCCAACCTCCCAATTCAACGTAGAAAAAGAGGCCAGACGCTTGGAGAACACCCCCAACGCCGGCCCCATTGCCGCTCAGTTGTACAGAGCCTGGAATATGCAGCAAACGCTGCTGCAGCAGGCAACCAACCGAATCGCAGCCCTAGAGCTGCAACTGATGAAAGATCAAGCGGATGCCTGAACGTTCTTCCAAGTCTTGCCGTACTTGATCAGATTCACGGTTGTGACATGAACGCCGTAATCATTGGCGATCTTTTGTGCTGATTCTCCGCCAGCAGCCAGGCGGGCTTTGATCTCAGCCACCTTCTGTTCGTTGAGTGCACCGCGCTTACGCTTGGCCTTGCGAGGTTTGCTGACGATAGAAGGTGTTTCGGCTGCGTCGGTTACTGCCTTGGGTTGAGCCGCGCCGGCTTTGATGACCTGTGCGCTTTCGATCAGGCGCTGAATCTGGCCGATGCGATTGTTCAGCTCAACAAGTTGGGAATCGGTAAGGATGATCATGGTTGACATCAGAAAGAGGATTCAGGGGATTCGGGCTTGAGCGGTGTAAAGGAGCCCTTGTTGCCCCACTTTCCGCCCCACAACGAAAAACCGATCTGCTCGGTGTATTCGTCTTTGCCGGTGTAAATGCGGATCTTCTGGCCTTTGGCTTCCGCCTGTTCGGCCATTGTCATCAGGTAGCTGGCCGCGGCCATGGCCTGTTCTGAGGTGAAGTCCACCACGATGTTTTCCTCGGGTGACTTGTCGCTTTTGCGGTTGCGATTTTCCTGGATTCGGAATTTCGCCGTGAAGGCAGTTTCAGCCATGAGTAGCTAGGAAGGTTGCGATGATGTGGCGAAGGGCTTGATTGATGTTCTGCCCCGATTTGGCGCAGTAAGCCCTTAGTTGACGGTGAAGATCAGCCGGAAGTTTTGCCGCTACACAAAAGCGGTTTTTCTTGCGGTTGAGTTCCTCTGCGGTTTTGGGCCGGCGCCCTGTCATACGGGATTTTCAGCGATGTACTTTTCAATGAATTCCTTGTGTTCGGGGAATTGGATGCGATCAGCAATACGCGGCGCCATGATCTTGAACTGCTTTTTGAAGGCAGCAATCAGATCGTCACGCTTGTCGTATGCCTTCACCATGGCCTTCACTTCCTCAACCTGATCGTCGGTCAGGAAAGTGATCTTGGATTCAGGCTTGGCCTTGGTCTTGGGTTCAGGCTTTGGCTGAGTGTCCTGCACTTGGGACGGTTCGGCCTTGGGCGCTTCCTGCTGCAGTGCAGGCTTGGTATCACGGTGCGGATTTTCTACCGGCTCCCGCGCCCAGAGTTGCCAGCCAAGACCAAACTGAGCAGCAGCAGCGGTACAAAGACAACGGCGGTGCGCATCGGTGAGATCACGCGCTGTGACCTTTTCAAACGCAATCGCGTTGTTGCGGTTGTCCATAACCGCCTGAGGGAAGTACGGCGTTTCGTGGCCGCTGGCGTGCTCAAAGAACCCGACCACATAAGCGGTTCCGTCGGGGGCCTTCCATGCGTGACCTGTTTCGTGATGAGCCTGTAAAGCGAACTGCCAGCCAGGCGCATGGTCGTGAAGTAGGTGGGAAACGCGACACCAGTTGATGTAATCAGCGGCGTAGGAGCCGGTTCCTTTGGTTGATACATCAGCCTGAGTGATCACATCCCCGAGGTTGGGGTAATCAGTCATAAGCGTGCGGTGATGTGTGGTGATCGGAGAGGACGGGGCTTCGGACCCATCTGGAGTATACCCTTAAATTTGAGATACGACAACCCAGTGGTAACCGCCTGCCCTGTGGCCATGCTTAGCCGATGCGTAAATGGCCGACGGATCAACAAACACCTCCCTGGCCGCCGCCCTATAGCTCTTGTAGATATTTCCTGTTTCCACGCACCTAACCGTTGTGGGGTTGTAGCGATTGGGTAGGTGCACCTTGGGTTGCGCCATGATCAGCTCAACAAGCTTGCGATCCTCAAGCGCGACAAACAGGCCATCTGGATTGAAGTGCCTGAACAGTTCAGGGCGCTTGCGGGCGAAACGCCTTAGCTCTGCGCGGCTTACAAACCAAGGCTGATTTGGGTGGTCTGATTCGCGTTCAGCCCTCAAACCTTTTTTCACCAACTTGTAAACCAAGTGTCTTGTTGTATCGAACATCTCGGCCAACTGATTCAGTTTGTACCAGTCCAGCTCCGGCATCAAAGGAATGCCAAGCAACCGCAGCTTGCAGCGAAACGCGGCCTCTGATCGTTTGGGGAATCCACGCTCTGCCGCCATTCGGCAATACGTCATGTACAACCGCTTCGGCGGCATTGAGGTGCTGAGCTGTTCGATAATGTCCAATTCACCTTTGACCCAACGCCTTGCATTTCTGCTGACATAACGGCGATGGCAAAGCGCACTGCAGGTCAGTCGTTGACTTTTGTGATTTCCCTTCAAGATTGGGATAACAAAGACTGACTGGCAAACGACGCATTCCCGTCGATTCTTTGATCCTTTCACAGTGGGTTGATGGTAATCAGTGCGCCTGGTAATTCACCCTCATTGGTGTAGACCTTATTGCAGATCAAGTTGACAACCTGCGAATCGTCTTTGATCAAGACGCCTGTGATGCCGTCAAGCGTTGACCTGCACAGTTTGTCCAAATCGGGCTTTGTGCTTTTGTAGAACGGAGCCTTTGGTTTCAGCTCGCCCTTGCTGTTGTAATGCGCCTTGGGTCGATTGAACAGGAAAGTGATTTGCACTGACACCTGCCCGTCGGTGATGGCCTCTCCGGTCGCCAAGGCTGCTTGGCTGACAGCAAAACGCCATGGCTTGACCTTTGCTGATGCCTCAACCATTCGCCCGTTGCCAACGTGTCGTTTGCTGCCTTGCGGGGCGGGTTCAATGCCTTGAACGGCAAACTTCATTTCGTATGGCTGAGGCAACGCGATAGGTGATCAACTGGCGTCGTCAAGTTAATGGCGGCTACGTCAGGGCGCTTTGATAGCAGCCAAAACAAAAACCGCGTCTGCCACGTCAGGTTGTACAGGTTGTACGGATTAGCCATGGGAGCGAATCAGGCAGTTTTCTAGGTGAATCTTTTCGCGTGCGGACTTGTAGTACAGACTGCGTGCCTCTTCTTTGGGGTCAACGGTCAGCAGGTAGCTCGCAAGCTCGGCAACGGCATTGGTGTATTGCTCTGGATCCCATAGGTCGTACTTGGCCAGGATGGCTTCGATCTGATCGTCTATGGGAGAGCCAGCCATCAGAACTCTGCCTTTGGCAGCGTCACTCTCCAGTATTCTGTTTCGCGCTTCGTGGCGACGCCTTCAAACTGCTCTAGCTGCTGCAGCTCTTTGACGGCATTGCTGTACTGCCAACTCGTGCGTGTGCAGCGGGATACTTTGATTCCGTGAGCACTGAGGTTGCCGTCGTCATCTTTGAGATCGTCTAGGTCACCTGTGGTGTACATCAGGGCCAGATCCTCCATAAGGCGATCAAGGATTTCCTGATGGCGGGCAATTTCGATCTTGGTGCTTGCGATAACGCCGAGCAGTGATTCGGGGTTTTTCATGGCGAGAAAAGAAAAGCCCCCGAAGGGGCTGATGATCAGAACAGGAGGCCGAGGCAGAAGCTGACGGCCGCAATCCACAGCGCAATGCTGACCTGTTCCTTGGATTCGTTCACCTGTTTCTCAAGTGTTGTGGTGGTGCCGGCCTGCTCGGTAATCAGCTCAAGCAACTGAGCCTTTGTAGCGCGGTTGAGGTTTGTCATTGGGGTTTGTGTGTAGTGAGGGCATCGCTGCCCATATGGAGTATACCCCTAAGCGCAAGACCCGTCAACCCTGCATGGCAACCCAGGCCAGCAGCGCCGTCACGCCAAGCAAGCCAATGCCGATCAGCACCATCACTGGCCAGACGGGATCGGTCATCAAAACTCCGGCGCGTTCAACATCAGAAATGCATCCCTAGCGCCCTGCCACTCAATCACCGCCTCATCTACGTCGACCTTCTGCAGCGTCGTACTGCCAGGCCGGGACCACAGCACACCAGCCTTCTGGATGTACAGCTTGGGCCAGTGCAGGCTCATCATCCCCAGGTAGCCACCGAGCTGCGTGCTCACGTCGTATGGACTGGCATCAGGCTTGCCCTGCGTCTTCAGGTCCACCAGCACAAGCTGTTGATGATCGTCCTTACGACGCAATAGGCAATCAAAGCTGCCGGCGATGCTGCGCTCTACGTCGCACAATCGGTATTCACACGCGATGGCCTCATAGGTCTGCCAAACGGAATGGCCCAGTAACGGCTCAATCCATTCCGCATATTCAGCAGGCCATTCGCCGGCATCACCAGTCGTCAGAAAATCCTCCAACGCCTTGTGTACTGCCTTCCCACGCGGCTCCCAGATGTGCTTCGTCTCCATGATCCGCCGCATCGCCCACGGGTCCTTCGTGCCCTTGCACACCTGCGTCACCGAATGATTCAGCCACTGCCCCGTCGGCTCGTGGTAGTAGCGGTGCGCTTCCTCGTTGAACAGGATCGGGAGGGGTTGCAGCCACCGGGAAGTCTCTTGGGCTGACGACTTCAACGCGCTCTGTTGGTGTGGGCTCATCTCTGAGGGGATTGCGGTGAATCGGTGGTGTGAAACCGGGAATGCGCTTGGCATCCTCCATTGTGATGACCCAGCCCTGTGATGGCACGTCTAGATCCTCGATGGTTATGTAATTTTTATCAACCATTCGCCGTAATAAAATGCGGACCGTAGCCAAATCAAATGCTTTCTTCATGCACAATTACTCCACTGAGTCCCTTTTATTAAATTATCTTTAGCCCAAAGCGGCTGCAAGTTTGTAAAGTGAAAACAAGCTTTTCGCTGCTCTACATCGCTTAAGTCAAAACTTGCGCATGGCCTTATGTGATCCAAATGCCACTGGCCGTAATTGTCCCAAGTCATGCCATCTGTAAACATTTTTTCCAAATAATCCATTAACTCAAGTGGTGTCATTCCGACCAGTTCAATAAATTTCTCACTTTTAGATAAACCATTTCTTTTGAGAACCCTAATAATTCTTTGGCGAGCATTGAACTCAAATCTGCCAGCGCTGGTCTGGGATTTTCTTTTTATATAATCAATTCTTCTTTTTGATTCAAGCGCTTTTGCGCAATCGTCAGAGCAAGTTTTATATCTGTATCTTCCATAAAAAATAGACCCGCAGTTACGGCATGTTTTCTTTGCCTTTCTTGCCGCTTGATTTTCTTTTTCACAAACGACACAAACGCCATTTTGGGTTCTTCGAGTGCTTCCGTGCCCTTTCGAGCATTGACTGCCTGTGTAAAACATTTCACCATTTGCAATGGCCAAGGCTCTCGCTCCAGATTTCGCCATCAGATGTGGCTCCAAAGCCGTTCCTTGTCTGCGTTGTCACGTTCTGACGCAGCAAGGGGATGCACGACATAACGCGCTGCCAGCGGGCTCTTGGGGTCATCAGCGCCCACGTTCGGGCAGAAGGTCATGTACAAGCCCTGGTCGTCGTATTTCCCCATCGGGTGCCCGTAGCAGGCGTTTGGCGGTGGCGTGCGGCTGGTGGTCACGGAGTAGCTGACCTGTCTGGTCTTCTCGTCCGATACCTGCCACACGTATTTCCCTTTGGCATCGGGCTGATAAAGCTTCATGGTGAGTCTCAGATGATTAACAAGGGACAGGATCAGTCGTCGTAAACCCAGCAGCCCATCTCCGCGTTCCACACCGGGCCAACCTGCTGCTGCTTGTGCCCTTCGAGATACACCTCGTACTTCCCATCACGAAGCCAGCGAAACAGGTCAGGAAGGCTGCCCACGAACTCCCCGGCGCCCTTCTTGCGCTTCTGCTCGTCAATCGCCCTTCCTGCGGCTTCTAGGAGGGTCTCAGGGCCTTCAAGGGCAACGATGGCCTTCCACTCGTCAAATGCCTTGGGTTTCGTCTGAGATGAGACGCGATCAGGCGCAGATTGGTACAGCTTCCAAAAGGCCTCAAACTCCTCGGTGTAGGCCGGCTTTTTCCTCGATTTGCCGATTTTGGGCTCTTTTTCGGCGTTTTCCTTAACTTTTTCCGACCGTTCTATATTATTTAGATTATAAGATTCTTTATTAGTAATACTAGAAGAAGAATTAGAGGCTTCGCTCCCTGTCGGTCGCTCCGCCAGCGTAACCTCCCTGTCAACCCCTAGTTCGATCAAAAAGGCGCAATACCCAGTCAGGGACATCGTTTTGGGTTTGTAACGCTCCAAGTCACAAATCAAATCCTCGGGAAGGCGCAGAAAAACAGGTTTGCTCATGCTTGCAAAAAATTGCTTTGTGCTAGTGATGCTTGCAAAAGCTAGCGTTTTGACGCAAAAACGCAAATGTGCCTGTGGACAGTGTGATAATCGTCCTAAATCGAGGGTTTTCCACAGCCCGCTCGTCTCACTTGCGTCTCACGCCTCGCCATTTATTGCTTTTGGGTTTATCCTTTATTCATTCGTTTTTCTGCAACATTGGCGCGTTCAACCGCTGCCGAAGTCAACTTCCGTGTTGACACTATTTACGGTCTTTTGACCGAAGGACAATCCCGTGGACAAATTGTTCAATTCGGGTCGAAACAATGGAATATCACTCCCCGTCAAGTTGATGAATACATTCAACGCGCAAGAATCCGCCTAGAAGAAGACGCCGCCATGACGCGCCCCTCATGGATCGCTGAAGCCCTAGGTCGTGCTCGCACCTACGAACAGTCCGCCTACAAACGCGGTCAAACGCAGGTCGCACTCAACGCCATCCAGCTCCAAGCCAAACTGATCGGCCTTGAAATTTGAGCCTGCTCTTACCCGGTCTTACCTTCCTCGCCGTCACGGGCTACTATAAAGGAATGGCAAAGCTTACGACCGCGCAGTTCGTTGAACGCGCAAAAGCCGCCCATGGCGACCGATTTGACTACTCCTGTTCTGATTACCAAGGCGCACTTACGAAAATTGCCATCGTTTGCCCTTCTCACGGGCTGTTTATGCAATTGCCTACAAATCACTGGCGCGGTGCAGGCTGCAAGGAATGCAGGAAAACAAGCAGCCCCGAAATTCGTCGCACCAATGCAGCCAAAAGGCAAGCAAGAATGCGCGAACGCCAGCGGCATACGCCTGAATACAAGATCGCCAATTTTTCCCGTGTTCGTCTTTACAAGGCTTTGTCTTCTCAAGGCATAAGAAAAAATTGCCGTACTGCCGATTGGCTTGGTTGTTCACCTACTGAACTTCGTGATTACATTGCTGCCAAGTTTGAGGACGGTATGACTTGGGAAAATTTCGGTGAATGGGAGGTTGATCACATTCGTCCTTGCGCCAGTTTTGATTTAACCGATCCCGTGCAACGACTTTCTTGTTTCCATTTCACAAACCTTCAACCGCTTTGGAGGGGCGACAATCGCCGCAAAAGCGCCAAGTTGCTGGCATGAGCCCATCCATACTTGACGGCTGTCCTGGCGGCTTTTTACTTGAAGCTCCGATCACAGTTTGCAACGAAAGGGATTGGACTCCTTTCGCGGAACGTCTTTACGATTCGCTAACTCCACCACAGCGAGAAGTGTGGAACGCGCCAGAACGCTTCAAACTTCTTTGTTCTGGTCGTCGTTTTGGTAAAACCTACCTTTGCATTGCCCGTTTGGTCGCTTGGGCAATTGAGCATCCAAATTCCCTTAATTGGTACTGCACGCAAACCTATAAATCGGCAAAACAAATTGCGTGGCGCCAGCTTCGTGCCATGGTGCCGCCCGAAATGTTTGCCAGAAAAAACGAATCCGAACTGTCCGTTGAATTGAGCAACGGCAGCGTGATCGCCTTGAAAGGTGCCGAGTCCGCCGATGCCCTCCGTGGTGTATCGCTCAGCAGCCTGATCGTTGACGAAGCCGCATACGTCAAGCAGGAAGCATGGGAGATGGTGCTGCGCCCAGCCTTGTCTGATCAAGGTGGCCCCGCATGGTTTATCACCACCCCTGCTGGCCTGAACTGGTTTCACGATCTATGGGAACAGGCGCAAGACCAACCCGACTGGTCAACCTTCAGTTACACCACGATCCAAGGCGGCAACGTTCCCGAGGATGAGGTTGAGGCTGCCCGTCGCACGCTTGATGACCGCACCTTCCGCCAGGAATACCTTGCCAGCTTTGAAACCCTCTCGGGCCGTGTCTACCCCGATTTCAGCGACGACAACATTTCCGATACTGTCTGCGATACCGGCGGTCCGATCCTGTGGGGCACTGACTTCAACGTGAGCGTGCTGGCCGGTGTGCTCGGTAGCCGCGTGGGCGACACACTCCATATATGGGATGAGGTGTCGGTAACGCAGACCAACACCGATGAGGTGTGCGCCATGCTGCGTGAGCGGTTCAGAGATCGAAAGCTGATCGCCTACCCGGATCCAACCGGTAGTGCCCGCAAGACTTCATCGGCTGGCCGCACTGACCACGAGATCATTCGCCAGTACGGGTTTGGCTGCGTCAGCCCCAAGGCGCCCTGGGCAGTGAAGGACAAGATCAACGCCACTAACAGCCTGATCCGTAACGCCAATGGCCAGATCCGCCTGTTCGTTCACCCGCGCTGCAAGAACACGATCAAGGCGCTGCGCAACGTGACCTACAAGCAGGGGGCTGATGATTACGTGATCGACAAGTCGGCTGGTATCGAGCACTGGACAGACGGGCTGGGGTATCTGGTCATGTCGGAGTACAACCCGCTGTACGCCAACGCGGGCAAGGGCACGGGCATCAGGCTATATTGACGCCACCAGCAAAGTCCCCTGCTGGGTGCTGTCAGAAGTCGGATCAACACACGCCTTGCGTCTGTCCCGAGGGAAGCCAGCCAACTGAAACTGAAGTCGGGCAACCGCTGCGTGCGATCCAAGGGATGGTTCAGATTCACCTGCGTCGGGCGAGAGAGCCCCTGCTCAAGCGGGGGTTTTCTTTTGCCTGTTGACGGATGACAGGGGTATACCCCATAATTAGGGGAGAGGGGGCGACCCCACCACACACAAGACCATGACCCGCACTTCCATCACCGACAACATGACCGCCGCTGAGCTGGCCGCATGGAAGGAAAACAACCGCAAGCAAGCACACTGCGGCACGATCATCATTGAAACCGCCAAGCCTGTCCGCAAGTCACAGCGCCAACAATGGCAAGAGTTCCGCACCGAAACCCTTGGCATGATCGAAGCCGCGAAGCGTGAGCGTCACTTCCACATCCTTCCTCAACTGATCCAGCGCCTGAACACCGCAAACGAAATGCTCAACAATCGCGCACTGTCCTGAACGTCACCGGCCCCTTCGGGGGCCTTTTCTTATGACACAACAACATCCCATCACCCCACCGCCGGAGCTGGTGCAGCAGTGGGACCGCGAATGGAGGGAGCAGCAAAACGCACCAGTTATCGGCTGGTCGGCCAATCTTCTTGCCTATGTCGCCACCCGCGCCGCCCAATGGGGCGCAGATCAAGAGCTGGAGGCGTGCTGTGAGTGGCTTCACTGGCAAAACCTGGCCACACATCCCGAACTGATCCCTTCGCTCCGCGCCGACCGCCGCCCCAAGCCGCCGAGCTTGAAGGAGCAGGCGCTAGCGCTCGTTGAGCAGCACGAAGACGGCTGGCGGCCGTCACCCAAGGACTGGGACACCATCCGCCGCGCATTGGAGGCACTGCCCGACAGCATTGTTGTATTTCCTTCTCAGTGTTAAAAGCATTAAAAAGCGGCAGGATGTCACCCCCACCGCTCTTGCAACTGGATCTCACTCCAGTCGCTTTGCTGCTTTCTGATCAGCCCCAGCACTGTAGCACACGGCAGGTATCAGCATGTATTACCTGAAAACAGGAATCAGCTAATACTTGCCCGCTTACGACCCGTCTCAATTTCCATGTCTGAACTTTCCTCCGCCGCGCAGGCGGTGATTACTGCCAGCAACTGTGCTGGGTCTCGAATCGTGCAGTTGCACATTGCCGCCGCCCTGCGAGCTGCTGCGGATCAGGTGGCGCCTCTGCAGCTCCCACCCGAAGGCGCTGTTGATGCCAAGCACCCAACAGTTGAATGGCACGTCTGGAACGCTGAGCAGCAAGCTCGATTCGCCCTCTTGGCTATTGCCACCGAACTAGAAGCCCAGTAGTCAGACCCACTAACCTGATCCTGTTCCCGCTCTGCCTCGGCATCGGGCTGCCACATCCGACTCATGGCCAAGCACCTCTGGCACGATCTTCAAGGCGCCTTTGACTCCGCCGTTGATTCCGACGGTGATTACGAATTCAGCCTTGCCGCCGCTGCCATGCTCACCGCTGTTCAGCAGTGGCTATATGACGAAGGCTTTGACGAAGCTGGCGACGCCCTAGACGAAGAAATTCAAACCGCCGAAGCCCACGGTTAAATTCAATCTGCTGGGTCGGTTCTGACCGTAAGGCTGAACGCCGTGTGTGGCGGTATCGGAGGCCCAGCCATCATTCACGATTAACCTATACCCATAGACTTTGTGCATGGCTAGGCG
>Ga0255160_1000015_pt1 | contig 82252 bp, 106 predicted proteins | sample Atl_Colum_RepB_8_2_FD_186010 | JGI IMG/M metagenome (GOLD analysis project Ga0255160, IMG submission 186010) | Freshwater microbial communities from Altamaha River, Georgia, United States - Atl_Colum_RepB_8h | ecosystem: Environmental > Aquatic > Freshwater > River | place: USA: Georgia... | reverse complement strand
GTACTGTTAGTATCTACTAAGCTTCTGCCACCGTCATAGTTACCTTGATCAATTAATCCGGTTGTGCTAGTTGTAGTGCCAGCAGTAGTATTTTGTGTACTAGTATTAGTTTGGGCTAATACTGATGTTGTTAGTGCTATTAAAAGAAAGGCTAATACTCGTTTCATATTAGTCTCCTAGACTAAGTTTAATGAGCTAGTACGTGTAAACAATGCTCATAGTGTTTTTTTCTATCTTCTAAGCCAATTGTACCACCATTGATACGTTTTGTTAATGTTAAAATATCCTGCTTATCTGCCCACTGATTGAGATTGTTTGATTCCCAAAACCAGCAAGCACTTTGTGCAGCACCTTCAAAGGTTTCCATGTACTCTGACGCCTCTTCAGGGCTAATCTGTAGGCTAGCTGCAAACCAGCTGTAGTTATCTCGGCCAGTTACCTGTATTAATCCACGCCCACAGAATCGCCAGCCATCTCCCGACTCCTCAGGACCATTGCCCATGCGACTTGCATATACACGATTAGCAATCTTTTGTGGTTGCTTTTCGTATTGCTGCGCCAATGCATCTGTGGGAAAATACTTGGGAAATACTTTACGTAGGCTTTGCCAGCGGTAGTTTAGGTTTTCCTTAATAAACACAAAACCACCCGACTCATGTGCACACTGTGCTAAAAAGGCAGCTATACGATCTGGTGTGTTTATCTCATATTGTGGTAGTAATTGTTCTAGTGCATGATGCCAGTAGCTAACATATTGATTTTTTGGTATAACCTGCTTAAGTTGATCTAGTGTTAATTCCATTACTTGTCCTTTTTCCAGTGAGTGTTATACCACTTAACCCAGCTATCGTTATTTAGTTTACAAAGGTGATATAGCTGGTAGTTTTGTTGTACTAGGTCTACAAGTTCTGCCATGCTTACAGCTTGTGCGTCTATGGTTTTTAATACTTCGCATTGCGTAAGCATTGTTGGATCAGGTACATTTGGCCAGGGCGGATTTACCTTAAAAGTTTGTAAACACCCAGCTAGTGGTAATGCTAGTATGAATACTATCCATTTCATTGTTTTATACCTCTGGCTGTATTATTTAATCGTTCTACATATAACTCAGGTACAGTAGGACAATTTTTAGCATTTGCTAATACATCTTCCAATTTTTTATTAGCAGCTTGTTTATCCTTTTCGCCTAGAGCAGCATATTTGTCCTGTTCAGCCTTACTAAGTGTTGCCAATACATTTTGCACTGTAGCGTCCTTGGACTTTAACACCTCAATAAAACGCTTGTTTTGCTGACGTTCACGTTCTGCTGAAAGCTTAAGTTCTTTCAGTTTAGCTTCTCGTTCCAATTTAAGTTCGTTATTAGCTAGCTCTTGCTGTTTGGCTGCAGCTTCTGCTTTAGCAGTTTCTTCAGCCAATTTAGCTTGCCAGTAGTTGTTATTCCAATTTGCACCCATGAAAAATACTGTAAGTGCAAATAGTGGAATACAACTGTAGTGTACAACTTTAGCTTGTGGTATTAGGTGTGCAAAAAATCTGGTTATAAAAAATAGTAGTACACAAGCGGTAGCCAACAGTGGAAAAAACCAATCAGGTATAAAATTTAATAAGAACACTACTACTCCTTAAGTAAATAATGTGCTAGATTATCCCTCATTCTACTATCATGTGGTGATAGTTCTACGGCTAATTTGCCGTGGTGTATAGCTTCACTAAAATAACCTAGATTATAACTGCTAAGAGCTAGTAAGTCATGCGGCTTACCTGTCCATACTTCAGGATCACAGGTATATACTAGTTGTTTGTCCACTATACTAACTGCTTGTTTACTAGCATAGTAACACTCTAGCCACTGTTGTTGACTATAACAATTTAGTGCTAGGTCAACCCAAGGTTCACGAGTATTAGGCGCTTCAATACAAGCTAGTCTATGCCAACGCTGTGCAGTTACCAGATCACCTAAATTTTCATAGCACTTGCCTAGTAGCCGCATAGCATAGCAACGTTCATTAGGCCAAGTACTGCCTGGTAATTCTAGGTAGTTGTTTAGCGCACCTATGGCCTCACTCCACAGGTTATAAAAGGTTAGTTCACGTGCAAAGTAAAAAGCATTGCGTGAACAGTGTGGGTCTTCGCTAACGGCTAGTCGTAATAGGTCTAAGTATTGGCTGCGGCTTTTTGTTGGATCTGGATGGTGTGATACTAGTAGTTTATCTGTGTGTGCATAAACTTCTTGAATACGTCCATCAGCACGCGGATACTCATGCACTGGATGATGCCAGTGATAGCCGTAGCGATGATGTATTTTTTCATAGTAAAATAGTATATTATGCCCCCAATCAAATTTATAGCGCAATCTAGTAGTGCCTTCAGTCCACACACGCTCGATTTCTTCACGCCAGCCAGGTTCTAGGACTTCATCAAGATCTAGGCTAATGCATACGTCATAGTCACCAGGTATTAGATTAAGAGCAGTATCACGTGCAGTATCAAATCGCCAGGGTTTTACTGCTATGTTGTAAACTTGTGCACCACACTCTTTTAACAACTCTGCTGTACCATCAGTACTGCCTGTATCACAAACTAGTATTAAATCGGCAAGGCTAGCACTATTACAAAATCGTTGTACAAATTGTTGCTCATTTTTACTAATAGCATAAACACATATTTTTAACTTGCTTGAACGCATAAAATTATTTTAACTAGAAAAAGTAACTGTTTGGCCGCTAGCGGCACTAGTAACAGTATAGGTTTTATATCCGCTGGAGTTGTTTAATTGGTAAACAACTCCAGCACTAAAGTTAGCTGAAAAACTATCTGGTATACGCAAAACTACAACGCCACTGCCACCAGCTTGACCATTTTGAGCAGTGCCGTGTTCTCCACCGCCTCCACCACCAGTGTTTGCACCGCCTGGTGTGCCACTTTGATTAGCACCTTGACCTAAGCCACCACCGCCAATACCAGCTGTGCCGCCAGTGCCAGTAGTAGCAAATCCTGCACCGCCACCACCGCCACCATAATAACTACCAGTAATTGCACTTTGCACGCCAGCACCACCGCTGCCACCAGCAGCTACACTAACACCGCCAGGTCCACCTGCACCGCCACCACCCCCACCGCGACGACTGCCGGTTAAACCGCCACCTTCGCCGCCTGGGTAGCCTTGGCTGGCATTGCCACCCATGCCGCCTTGGCCCCAGCCACCGCCGCCACTAGCACCGTCGCCGCCAGTAGTATAGGTGGGATTACTGCTGCCCCAACCAGCACCACGACCACCACCATAGGCAACTATACCAGCAAACTGTGAAAGACCGCCTTGAGTAGCTGGTATAGTAGGAGTAGAGTTATAATATTGGCCAACACCACCTAAGCCCACAGTTAGTGTATACGCGCTGTTTAAGCTATAGCCTATAATGTTTAAGCTTTCAACTACACCACCACCTCCGCCACCGCCACCTGCTCCACTGCCGCCACCTCCACCACCACCTACTACTAGGTAGCTAACGCTTAGTGGAACTACGCGCGGTAGTTTGCCAAATCTTAGTAGTGGACTACTCATGTTGCTAATACTTGCCAGCTACTGCTAGACTCATTCCAGGTGTAAATGGCACCATCACTAGGATATGGCTGTGGTGCCGTCCACTGGCAAGTTGTTGTATCTAGTTGCCAGCTTGGATAAGGTTGTAATGGTATAAATGCGTCTAATGTTGGATTATAACTATAACCAATGCCAGCATAGTTTTTGCGTATGTTGGCATTATAACTAGTACGTACACAAGGTTGACCACGCTCACTGGCATAGAACTGTTCCCAGTCTATGCCTAGTGTGCCTTCATCGCGTCCCACAATAACCTCAGTTACAATATTATTACTATCTAAAAATGCATAGTGTGCCATGTTAATCACCAACTAATAGTGCCGGTACCGGCAGTAAATTTATAAACTCGGTACCCAGCTCGGGTAACCGTATCGATTGTATAGACTAAGCCTAGGCTGGCTTTTAGTGGTTTAAACGTGCTTGGATAAGCAATAATGACGATACCGGAGCCACCTGCTCCTGAAGTCCCGCCAGGAGTGCTGTTAAATCCACCGCCACCGCCACCGCCAGTGTTTGTGCCACCTGGTTGTGCTGACGGGCCAGAAGGTGCATTACCTCCATCACCTCCGCCGCCCAATCCACCACTTTTCGTAAGAAAAGATGCGCTTCCACCACCACCACCAGCATAAGTTACTAAAGAACCGGAAATAGAAGAAGCTGTTCCGTCACCTCCCTCACCTTGCCCATCAGTATTTCCCGCCTCTCCAGCTCCACCGCCACCGCCTCCAGAATTTGGTGAAGTTGCAGAATACGATCCACCAGCATTTCCTTGCCCAGCCGGAGAAGCAGCGCCGCCATTACTAGGAGAAGGTGTACCCCCGCCACCGCCTGACCCACCAGCTCTTCCGGCAATTCCAGGGGAAGTTCCTCCACCACCTCCGCCACCGCCAGCAGCAACAACACCTGGAATGGTAAATGCGCTTGGACTTGTTCCACCAACAATAGACGATGGGAATCCATCATTTGAAGTTCCAGCGGCGGTTAATCCTGGACCACCACCGCCTACTGTAATTACATAGTTCGTTGCAGCCGAAACAGTAGTTGCACCTGTGATAAACCCTCCGGCACCGCCACCACCACCAAGGCCAGAAGAAAAGTTTTCTCTACCGCCACCACCACCCCCACCAACCACAAGATAGTCAACCGTACTAGGTGCAACCATGCTAGTGGTTAAGGTGCTCAGCACACCACTGTCTGGGTGGGCTTTGGTTGGGGCTGTGAAGTTAGTTGTGTAGCGTGCGAAACCTTTGGTGATGCGGAGGTCATCGATGTAGCCGTTTAATGGGGCTAGATTATCAAAACCTGATGCAATAGAAATCCTTCCAGGGCAAGTCATTGTTGTTGAGTAGGTAGCCGTTGCAGACTGCACACCATTCATATAAACAGCAAGGGTACTACCTGATCTGGCTAAAACAATATGCGTCCAAGTGCTTGCGCTTAATGCAGATGCTGCTGTTATTCGGTCAGCATTGCTTGTAAAAAGAGCCAGCCTGCTAGAAGAGTTAATATAAAACGCCCACCCAGAATCTGTTCCTGATGCCCTAGTGTCAATTAACACAATAGCACCGGCTACCGAAGTAGGATAAACCCACATCTCAACCGTAAAGTCGCCTGTGTTGAACGACAACAAGTCCGTTGATCTTCCTACCAAATAGTCAGCCGTCCCATCAAAGTACATGCTGCCGCTTCCATACTTCTTAATGCTGGTTGTGACCACACCAGCGTTACCTACGGTCTCGATGATATTTTTACCAGTGCTATCAATGATTCCGGCATTGGTGAAATTAAGTAGTAGACTGGTGTTGTCAAGGAGGGGAAGTGGGCCACTGGGTGGGGTAAAGTTGCTGGTGTATACGGCAGTGCCTTTGACAATTCTGGTTGAGCCAATGTAGCCCGTCCAATAATTGCTTGCAGGGCTAAATAAGGTTCCGACATATATCGCAGGAGTTGCAAGCTGGAAAGATGAATTTGAAACCGGAGTTCCTTGAGATACACCATCTTTGTACAAACTGATCGTTCCGGCGTTTCTGACTAAGGCTAGATGGGTCCAAGTGTCGTTAGTGATTGTTGCTCCGCCAAACGTCCAATTAGTCCAAGAAGCTCCGTTTGTAGATACGTCAACGGTAATCGTGTTTCCTGAGGTCCACAAAATCAGCGCACTGTAGTTGGCGTTTCCAATCGTCAGTATGCGTGGATATGTAGATGCTTGCGTGGACGATCTGTATACCCAGGTTTCTATCGTGAAGTCGCCGGATGAAATATTGAAGGCGTCACTAGAAGCCAGATTTAGATAATCCCCACTCCCATCAAAATACGCCGACCCACCATGCACAGCAGCATCATAGGCAAACGGTGCAAAGGGTGAGAAGGGGGTGACACGGGGGGAGCCGCCAACCGTGAGGGTTTTGGGGCTAACGCTGTTATCAACAAAACGGTTGCTTTGCAGCGTTAGGATTGAAGTTGCTGATCCTGTGATTGCTGAGATATTAGTTCCGGCAGACTGAGTTGCTGTTAGCGGCGCGGTGGGCGGAGTGAAGGCTCCTGTGTATACCGCAATGCCTTTTACAGCCCGAAAATTAGAGATAAACCCATTGACACCGTAGTTGTTAGCCCAGTTAATACCACCAATAAAAAGACCAATTTGAGCTTGTGTATATGTATAGGTTCCTGTGGCTTTTAGTACTCCGTCTTGATAGATTTTGTAGGTGTTGGCTGCATCTCTAACAACAGCAAAATGGTACCAAGTTCCAGCAGTTGGAACAAAGGAATAAGATACTCTTACAGATTCATCAACATCTAAAACAATCGTGTTATTGCTAACCAGCCTAAATCCAGCTTCAGTTTGACCACTAGAGCCAAATGCAAAAATAACTTGATCCGCGTTTCCAGAAGCTGTGTTCCAATTTACCCAACACTCTGCTGTAAAATTTCCGCTGCCAAAATTAAAATCTGCGTGACTAGCAACAGATAAACAATCAGTAGACCCGTTGAATGAATTCGACCAACCACTATTGCTAAAAGGACTGAACGTACCCTGCGCTACGTTTGCTCCACTGGGACGAGTAATCACATGTTGATATTCGCTTTCGTCCTGGAACCCAATGGTGTTGTAGGCACCGCGTTCTTGTAAGGTGAGTAGGGCTGTCTGCGTTCCCGTGATTGCCTGTATATTTGTTCCAGCAGATTGAGTTGCGGCTAGGGGTGCGGTGGGTGGGGTAAAAGCTGTGGTGTATACGGGAGAACCTAGTACAACTCTTAAACTTGAAATATATCCAGGAAAATCCGAGGTTCCTGTTATTCCACCGCCAACTTTCAAAGAATCTTGGGTTGTATACGCTTGGTTTGTGGTTTGAGTTCCTCTAGATACACCATTTACATAGAGCGTTATAGTTCCAGAATTTCTTACAACTGCAATATGCACCCATTGATTTGTTGTTATTCCTGTATAAGTGATTCCTGGGCTACCCGTTGAATCCCACCAGTAAATAGCAGTTCCACTAGTCCTTAAAGAAAGAAGCCACCGATTAGCAAAAGCTGATGAACCATTCTGCCAAGTTCCTGCAATAACCGCGTCTGTCCCTGGTGTGCCTGTTGAATAAACCCAACCCTCAATACAAAAATCTGATGAACTTCCAAGTGTAAAAGCAGCATTACTTGCCGCACTCAAATAATCCCCACTACCATCAAAGTACCCCGACCCACTAGTGGTATCACTATCAAGAAATGAGCTAAAGCTGGAGATGCGAGTTTCGCCACTTGGTGTAAGAGTCAAGCCACCAGACTTGGCAGCGTTGGGTGTGGTGCTATCGATGAATCGATTGGATTGACAGGTAAGTAGGCTAACGGTGCCCGTTAAGGACGCTGCTACACCAGTTCCTGTATGCCCAACCGATGACGAGGTAAGGGTCGATGTGGTCGGCGTAAAGTTTCCGGTAAATAAGGCTTGACCTTTGATAAGCCGAAAATTAGAAAGATGGCCGTTGAAGTAGTAGTTATCCGATGTTGTGTACCAGCGTCCAAGTACCGCAATTGTGTGCGTTACATCACGATTGCTTGTCATTGAACCAGCGGCTACACCATTGATATATAAAGTTACGTTGTTTGTGCCAGACCCGCTGCGTACCACGGCCAAATGCGACCAGGTTTGAAGCCTGACGTTTGACGTTGAGTAAAATGCATCTTGACTTGCATCGTTTCCTAGCTTTACTTGAAGCTGACCGTCACCTGTGTTCCTAAATCCAAAAGCTAATCCCGCATTTCCCGTAGTGGGATCAGAACTGTAGATCCCACCCCAATTTGGTATAGAAACTGGATATACCCAGCATTCAGCAGTGAAGTCACCCGTTGAAAGAGCAAGTGCGGCTGAAGACGACGTGGTTACAAAGTCCCCAGTACCATCGAAATACGCACTCCAACTAGTGTTATACGGACTAAAACTAGTACCACGCACATCACCACTATTAGTAAGCCTAAAGTTATTTGAACTAGCATCGGAAAAGGCATTGTAGTCGCGACCAGTATTTACATCGCCTTTAAGGTGTAGGCTTACTAGGTTATAGTAAGGATCAACTTGTACAGCACTGGTTTTTTGAGTTGCTATTAATAGCTCATTCATTTTACATCTAGTCCAATAACAAATACCATATAGGTGGTAGTAGCCAAGTCGTAGACAACACCTAGTAGGTCTACACCAGTGGTGGTTAGTGTAGGCGGTGTGCCACCAGCATATTTGGTGTTGGCAGGCCAGGTTATAGTAGTACTGCCACCGTTTGTTATGCGCAGGTAAACTACCTGCGATTCGCCACTGCTAGGTGCATTTGAAAATGCAAAAGTTGTAGCAGCTGCTAGTGTTATAGTATGTATGGTATGTGTAGCTAGGTTAATGGTAACTGTGGCGCTAGCAGTACTTTGCGTGCCAATATCATTAACTTTGATCTTTTGCGCTGGCAGTGTAAGACGTTTGGGCAGTGTGATTTGCTGGCTAGTATCCACTTGCAGTGCATTTGTGCCAGCGGTTTTTAAGTTAAGTGCACCGCTAGCAATCTCTACAAAGGTACTGCCGCCTGCTTGAATATTAAGGTCATTGGTAGCATCAGCAGTGCTAGCTATACCATTTTGTGCATTGATTACATTAGCCATTTGTTATATTCCTATTTATTGCCAAACATTAGCGGGAGGTGCTGGCCATGTTACCACAGCTTGTGGGTTTGTTGCTATTTGGCGAAGTTGTGCGCGATAGGTGGCAAACTCCTGCTTATTAACCAGTGTTACATCAGCCAACTGCGTCCAATCTGTGCTGGCTAGTAGCTGCTTGGCTTGCCGCTCATTTTGTGCTGCTAGGGCCAATTGCTCAGCTTGTAGTTCTTCACTAGTTTTGGCACGTGCCTTCACTACATATACAACTCCATCTTCAATATAAGCAGGCACACGCTCTAGGACCTGTGTTTGTGCATCATACTGCTTGCGCTCTTGAATAGGTACCAAATTTTCACCGGCTAAAAATTCCTGTGTGGGTCCGGCCTGTGGAAAACTAGTATTGGGAAATAGGTCTGCTAGTGCAGCTTGATCATAGATTTGGCCATTAATTACTCGTGCATATAACATTTTAGTTCCTTATACTAGTGTAGCTATTTGGCTAGTAGTTAGTGTATCAACACTTAGTTGTTCAGGTGGTGCTGCTAATACCTGTTCAACGGGTGTTTGTTGCTCAACTAACACCTGCTGAACAGGTGTTGGTTGTAGTTGTGGTACAGGTAGATCTGGTTGAACACTGCTTGGCACGTACTTTTGACTGCCTGGACTAACTAAATCTATTAACTCCTCTACAGTAGTTGCAGCTAGTATACTAGCTTCTAGCTGATTACAGTTTGCAACAATCTCTGTGCGCGCTTGTTCCACCACAGGTGGAACAGCTATATTGCGCTCTAGTTTTCTAATCAGCATCCAGTCTGTTTCTTGCAGCTGTTGATTGCAGTTTTGTTTGTTAGCTGCAATATACTGCTGTTTTAAACTATCCAAGTCTTTGGCTGTAGCAGTGTATACTCTATGTGGTATACCATTAAATAGTTGTATACTACTATTAGTCCAATAGAAGCGCTGATCAGGTTCTTGACTTTCTACTACCTCTAAAATACCTAAGCTGGATAAATCAACTAAATTTCGCCAGTCAGGACCATAGTCAATACTATCAATTACTAAGCTGCGGCCAGGCTCAATAGTGCCTGTAATTTCACCACTTTTAACTATTACAAACATATTTTTACCTCGCTAGGCTATATTTAAAGGGGTTTTCAGCAAAGGCTGCGTAGATATAAGTACTACCACTGGCGTTTCTGCCTATGTTAGTGTTTCTAATTTTAAACCCATTTGATAAAAAATCTCTATCAGCATAAGTTCCTTCACTATTACTAAGATTCGGATATAGTTCTGAATCTGCAACATTGTAGCTGTTGCGTTTAGTATCATACAAATTCCAATTTTCCGTATTGTCGGACCGTTTTATCATAATCCAAGCCGGTCTAAATCCTGTGTAGACAAACGGTCCATCTGTGCTGCCGTTGCCTGTATAACTACCAAAAGCTGAGAAACCAGGAACTTCAGCAAAACAATAAGCAATTAGATTTACTCCAGTAAGTCCATTGTCTGATGCACCTCGAACACCAAAAGTGCTGCTAGTAACTCCGCTGCCTGTACCTGACCAAATACCAGCATCACTAACGCTTGCACCACTAGTATGAAGATATAAATATGCATTTACACCAGTCATTTGTGTATATACTATCCAAGCGCTTGTTGTACGTCCTTTGACAATTATAAATTTTGGAGCAACGCCAAGACCATGACCAACACTATTTCCACCGACAACTCCTGTATAGGAAACTATAGAAAATCCTGTAGTTGGATTTGCGCGAACCTGAGCACTAATAGTTCCTGCCGTGTTTGTAACGGTAGTAGTACCAGCGTCCCAAGCCCAGCCAACGTAATTCGTTCCCGATGCGTTTATGTCAGAGCCGTTTGTTATATTTACGCCATCTGCGGCAAACGTAGTAACGTAGCCGTTTGAATTGACTTGTTCAGCGGAGGTTGTGTTGGTCTGCAGGATTGCGTTTGCTCCGCGCACCGAATCGTTTATTGAATGGTAGGCGGCGCTATTTCTAGCCTTAACCCAAAACAAATCTGGACTAAAGTTTGTTGTGAGCTTTCTGTTATTGACGCCGTCGCCGGACCAAACAAGTGCATCAAACGCCGTGTTAGATTTAACTATACTAGGTGTTGATAGGTTTTGTGTGCACAGTGCCTTGAACCCACTAGGTGCAGTGTAGTTGAATGGGCGTTGACCAAAATTAACAGTATAATTCATTGTTCCGCCAGAACCATCAGAAGTGCATGCAAAATATTGTAGCACGGTGAGATCAGTCACTGTCATAGTTCCTTGGGAGACACCATTTTTATAAAATGTAGCTGTTCCTGTGGGACCATCGAAAGCAATCCCAATGATATCATTTTGAGTAAAGCTGGACCAATTACCTGCCTGCTGGGTAGAATCAACCCATCTTGCTCCATCACTACGATACTGTAATCTTGGATTCCATGCAGTTGAGTTTCCAAATATTCCTACTGACCAATATGACCCTGTTTTAGATCCCATAGTAAATTCGCAATACCATTTTGATATTCCAGACACTGACATTGAAGATAATGCCATTCGTTGATCTGTGGCTGGGGTAGTCCAATCTAAATTACCGTTTGTAAAAGTTCCACCTGAATTGTTAATGGGATTTAGTGTTGCATAATTGCCGCGCACTACGCCGCCAGATACAAAATCTTGCAGCCCTGCAAAGCCAGTTGGCGGTGTATAGGCAAATGTGCTAGCACCAAAGTTGAAGGTAGCCGTGTTAGTGCCGTATGGGCGACCAACTGCTCTGTATGTTCCAGCAGTAAGCGTGAAAGCTGGATTTGCTCCAGTAGCCGGATTACTACTTGCAAACCAAGTGCCGTTTTTTCCAAAGAACAGCTTGTTGTTATCTAAATCAAAAGCGCACATGAAGACATCACCAGCAGCCAACGACGCTGCATATGCAGCCGGCGAGTTGCCATTGAACTTTTGACCTTTTTCCAGCACATAGGCATATGAAGTTGCTTCCTGCCCCGGATAAGTCGATGAGCTATTGCCCTGGCTAATACCTATGCTGGTATCAGTGCCTGCACTAACTAAAGTTGCTTCAAAGTACCACTTGCCTGAAGAAACGGCTGTTGTAGTATTGGCTTTATTGTAACCGGCTCCGGCTACGCCGGTAAGAGTTAAGTTGCCGTTGCTTAGGGTAACTGAGCTTGATGTAGCATCAAAAGTTGCATAACTACCTGCTACTGGCGCATCAATACCATATGGTGTAGGTGTATCTACTAGGCTATCATTACCAGCACCACTAGCCACACTAAAGTTTACAGGCGTCCACTGCTTGTGGCCAATGTCTAGGACATTGTGTGCAAAGGTGCGTACAGGCGGTGTAAATGTACCTGTATAGCGTGCATACTTGGTTATTCTAAGGTCCTGTATGTAGCCGTTATAATAATTAGCATTTTCAACACTGGTGCCAATTCGGAGATAAGTATTGTCATCAGGCATTGCAGATGCGTTAGTGCCTGATGCAACTTCAACTCCGTTTTGATACATTTTGAAAGAATTACCATTTCTTACAACAGCAACATGAGTCCAAGTATTAGCTATAATGTCTGTATTAGATGTTATGAAAGGCCAACCAAAAGAAGTATAAAATGCCAGTCTAGCTGCTGTACCATTCATCCAAAGCATCCAACCAGTAACTGTTGCTGTTGCTCGTCTGTCTAGAATGTCTTGTCGAGTGCTTACATTTGCAGTATACATCCAAAATTCTATTGTCCAATTGCCTGAACCAAAATTAATAGAATTGCTACTTGGCACATTAACAGAATCACCCGTACCATCAAAATATAAACTGCCTTTAGCAGATATAAGTGATTTTTTCAGCGCGGTAACGTTACTGGCATTGCCTAGGGTTTCTAGAACATTTTTGCCGGTATAGTCAACTATGCCAGCGTTGGTAAAGTTCAGTAAGAGGCTAGTGCCTGGTATTGCTGTAAGTGGACCACTGGGTGGGGTAAAGGCTGCGGTGTATACAGCGGTGCCTTTGACTACTCGCATGCTGCCAAGATAAAAAGGAGATGTCGCCAAACCAGCACCGTCTGCGGCAGTCGCTCCAATTGCAAACCCACCTGTATTTGTATCAATCGTTCCGCTATTTGTAGCCGTGGCGCTTACAACTCCATTGATGTAACTGGTAAACGTACTACCGCTTCTAACAAACGCAAAGTGGTTCCATTGATTAAATACCCAGTTAGCCGTACCTAGCATATTGACGGCCCAGCTACCACCAATAGCACACAAATATTGAATCTTTGTGCCGTCTGTATATGCGGCGATTCCTGCTATTGTATTAGACCCTCTTTTCGCAAACAGCCCTCCAAAACTTGCGCCGGAAAAAAACCAGCCTTCAATAGTAAAGTCAGAGTTACCTAAATTCAGTGCATCGTTATTTGCAACTGTTAAATAATCTCCACTACCCTCAAAGTAGCCCGAACCGCCATAAGCGGCAGCACTCCAGCTAGCACTGGGGGTGAATGGAGAGAAGGCTTGTACGGAGGTGTTTCCGTTTACTGTGATGGTGAGTGGGCTAGATGCCGGTATATTGACACCGTTACTGTCTAGGAAGCGGTTGCTTTGGCAGGTAAGCAGCGAACATTCTGTACCCTGTGGTGGGTTTGTGCCGCCTGTGGTGCGGGTTAGTGGGGTGGTTGGAGGTGTAAACGCTGATGTGTAGACAGCACGGCCTTTGACGATGCGAACATTTGACATGTAGCCAAAATACTCTTGAGTCCCGACTCCAGACCTGCCAATAGTTACCGCTTGTGCTGCGTAATTATTTGCATCACTACCACTGGTACTTAATTGCCCATTTACATAAATTCTTGTGGTTCCAGATTCCCTCGATACTGCAATATGACTCCACTGGTTAGGGGCAACCGTTCCTCCGCTTGTGTAAAGTGCGCTACCAGTTCCAGTTGTTGGATTGTAATAAGCAATTCTATTTTGATAATAAAAAAGCGTACCGCCGTTTGTGGCGTGTTCAATGATGTAAAAATTACCAGAGCCAGATGTCCACGTTGAAGCAGTAGGAAACACCCATACTTCCCACGTAAAATCGCTAGTTCCATAAGCAAAAGCAGCGTTGCTTGCCAAACTTAAAGAATCGACACTCCCATCAAAATAATTCCCCCACCCAGTCTGTGAGAACGGGCTAAACGTACCTTGTGTGGCATTGCCGTTTCTAGTAATAACATGATTAAACTGAGAACTATCCTGAAAGCCGCTGTTGTTGTAGTTAGCACGGTCTTGTAGGGTAAGAAGTTGAGTTCCTGAAATGGCGGTAACAGGAGTGGTTGGTACTGTAGTTCCAGCAATAGCAGTTCCATCTACAAATCTTACATCTGCAATGTAACCAACTACAGAAACAGGGCTACCTGCATAAGGCCTTTGGCCAATATGCACGGTTTGACTGGCATTACCAAAAGTATCTGTCTTAGTTATAGAGCCTACGGTGGCACCGTTTAAGTAAGCAGTTACAGTGTTGCCACTTCTCGAGAATGACACAAAATACCACTGCCCTGGTACAAACGTATTTGCAGCAGAATAAATCTGTGCTGCACCACCGCCACCGTTAATATAGTAACCAAACGTACCATTCTCAACTGTGACCATCCAATTACCTGATGTGGTACTGGTGTTGGCGTGATTGCCTAAGATAACTTGTTGATTACTAGATAATGTGTAAAACCAAAAGCTCACTGTAAAGTTGCCAGTAGTTGCAAACTGCCCAGTAGTAGGCGTAGCTAGAAAATCCCCATTACCATCAAAGTAGCCTGACCCACTAGTAGTGTCAGTTTCTAGAAATGGGGAGAAGCTGGCTACGGTTACATCACCGTTCTTAGTTATTGTTAACGGGCTTGATGCTGGCGTATTAACACCATTACTATCCAAAAATCTGTTAGACTGAAGCGTTAAAAATTGGACGTTTGTTGCGCCTTGACTTGTTCTGGTCAATGGCGAAGTGCTAGGCGTAAACCCAGAAGTACTATAAACGGCAACTTTAGAAAATCTTACGTTACTTAAATAACCAGGAAAACTTTGAGCCGCTATATCGCCTGAGTTAGTGCCAATTACCATATTGGCTGTAGAACCTAAAGCGGCAGATTTAGAAACGGAGCTTAAAAGAGTTCCGTTTTGGAACGTGTAAACAGTTCCAGAGCTTCTCATGACGCAAATATGAACCCAAACGTTTGCGTAATTAGACATGGAGCCTATATAAGCGCCTGACCCACCCCATTCAACATACACCTGTCTGGCATTTGCTGACCCACTTCCATAGCCAATAGTCAAATTAGGATTGGATGCTGCGGTCATTATCCCAACTTGAGATTTATCGGATGTAACATACATCCACCATTCTGCCGTAAAGTCTCCAGTAGAAACAGAAAAATCTGAATTTGTGTATTGAATGTAGTCGCTTGCACCATCGAAATATGCACTCCAACTAGTCCCATACGGACTAAAACTGCTGCTGCGTGTGTCGCCGTTAACTGTAATAGGAAAACCATTGCCATTATTTTGACCGCTTTTATCACTAAAGCAGTTATAGCCGCTGGTATTAGCAGGATTGCCGCTAAGGTGTAGTGTCGTATATGGCCACAGTTCATCACCAGTTTGTGCAGTGTTGCAACCTAAGTTTAGCGCACTACTATTATCGCTAAATGGCAAGCGAAAGCCATTAGTACCATAGGTACCTGTATAGGCACTAGGTGTCCAAACGCCTGTGGTTGCACTGGTTGCACCAAAAGCTGCTGGTGTTAGCTGTTGGCCGTCGATAAAGTGAACGTCGGCTATATAGCCGTTAAACCAACCATAGGCACCAATCTCAGAACCTATGTTATGGACTGTAGTCGCGTTAACCCAAGTGTCATAGTTTTGCGAGGGATATGTGGCTGTGTCAAAGGATGTTATCTGAACACCGTTAATATACAGCTTGACGCGATCGGACGCTGTAGCTTGCGTGGTATCAACTGCACACACAAGGTGATACCACGCAGACGAATCGCGAAATACTTGTGTTGTAATAAGGTTTAGATTTGGAGTATCAGAGATGAAGTTTCTGAAATAGAGCTTGTTTGATGTAGCGTCAAACTCGCATCGAAAGGTACTTTGTCCAGTGTTTAACGCCGAAAACAGTATGTTTGTAGTCGCAAAATTAGTGCGTTTAATCCAACCACTCCAAGTCCAGGTTTTGCGATTGCCAGCTACTGGAGGTGTCCAGCTTAAATATGCGCTATCGCTGCTGTTAAATCTTAAACTACGCTCAATTTGATAAGCTGTAACAGCTGCTGCAGGTGGCTTACCACTGGCTAATAAATTAAGTATGCCTGTCATGTTAGTCCGTTTCCATTAATTAACCAGTAGTTTGTAGCTACTTTAACACAAGTTGCTAGACCATACTGTGCTAGTACACGACTTCCCTGAGTACCTGTGCCTGCTAGATATAAGTTATTTGCTGTTGAGCAAGTAATAGTTAGTTGCTGTGAAGTTTGATTAATAAATGTAATTACTGTGCCTGCATCATAGGCTAGTGTCATCAATGGTAAATATTCTAGCACTAGCATCAGTGCTAGGATGTATAAGCGTTTTTCCACTATCACCTAGTACAGTGGTATAGTTAGCACTTTGACTATTGGTAGGAGTATTTACATAGCCTAGGGTGCTAGTATCTACTGGTAGAGTATATGTATTTGTAGCAGCTACAGCAGGCGCATTAAGTGTTGCACTGCCACTGGTACTACCAGCTAGTTTTAGGTTGCCACTATTAAAGGTTTGAGCTGCTGTAAAGGTATTTGCCACACTAGTGCTAACATTACCAGCAGCACCTTGTGGCCCGGTTGGTCCTGTGGCACCTGTGGTGCCTGTGGTACCTTGTGGCCCAGTTGGGCCTGTTGGCCCTGTATCACCTTTGGTAGCATACGGCAAACTAGTCCAACTAGTACTGCCATTGCCTACCTTAAATTTATTGGTGTCGGTTTCAACACCTAATTCACCAGCAGCTAGTGTAGGATTTGCACTAGTCCAAGCTGCTGCCGTACCTCGTCTAAGTTGAATTTGTTGTGGCATTAGATAGTACCTCCATCAATAGCCAGTATAGATAGATAGCTAGAATCTGGAAATCCGCCATCAATTACTGTGTTACCACCTCCAGCAGTACCATTAGCTGCTAGTGTAACTTGCCCTTGACTGTTTACTGTGATATTAGCATTAGTATAACTGCCTGCTGTAACACCAGTTGTAGCAATATTTTTATCATTGATTTTGGTTGTCATAGTTCAGTCCTTTGCCAACTTGTGGTATTTTCGTTCCAACTATACATTTGTCCATCTTGTGGATATGGTTGAGGTGCTGTCCACTGACACGTTTGTTCGTCTAATTGCCAGCTGTTAAACGGTTTAGGTGGAATAAATGCATTTCTTACGCTATCGTAAGTATAACCTATGCCAGCATAGTTTTTGCGAAAATTGCCGTTATAACTAGTTTGCCGCCAAGTTCCACCAAGAATTTTTTCTAAGTGAGCAGCACCAATATGCTCACGCTCAACACCACTACTATCACTAGTATCACGATTGTCTACAACAACTACTTGAGTAACTAGGTTATTTTCGTCAATTTTTGCAAAATGTGCCATAGGTTAAATTTCCAATTTAAGTCCAGTTAAGTCCATTTCTTCTCCGACTACACCAACTGGAAAAGTGTTAAACGATAGTGAGATGCGAGTATCTTCACCTTTAATTTCAGGAACCATGTGGGTTAGTGACGATGGAAATAATATTAGCTTGCCAGCAGTAACCTCAAACCACCAGCTTTCGCTATTATATGCGTTCCACTCTTGTGGTGGAAACTTAATTTGCTGCCAGCCATCTTTGTAGAAGTAAATCCGATCATCAGGGTTTGTTTGCACATAAAACACGCCACTGATATAGCTGTTGGGATGTGCGTGTTTGTGGTGGTACTGACCTTGCTCGCTATAGTTGCACCAGCTTTGCGTCACTCTCAGACTTACATTGTGCTTAGGATTGACTGTGGACTTGAAGTATTCCGAAACAGCATCCTCGATGAACGAACGTAGATTCGTCAGCACAGGGTTACGAAGTACGAAGTTATCAGTGCTTGTCGTATTTCCCTGATTCGGTCTTGTCTGTAACTCACGGATGAAGAACAACTCCTCATCGCTTAATGAACGACCTAGCTCAGCAAAGCCTACAGGTGTCGGAAACAGATTATGCAATTGCATCTTCAATTTCCTTTTGCTTGATGCCCATTTCTTCTAACTGTTCAGGTAGCCAGATCGTAGGGATTGAATCTTCAAACTCTCTGATCTTGTCTATCACCCAATAGACTTCTTCAATACTCGGACAAGGTCTAGGATCATCCCAGCGTGTAAAGACGTTGTTAGAGATTTCCCACTTAGCACCCGGACGAAGCAAGTGCATGGCTGTGTCAATCCCCAGAAACCTAAATACCTTTGTTGTCATAGACCCTCTTATTGATTTATTTTTATGATGACGATACCGGAGCCGCCGTTTGTTGCTACATCATTATTTGGGTTTAGCTGCCCACTGCCGCCACCAGCCCCGCCTCCGGTATTTGTAGTTCCTGGCGTAGCGGCGGTTAATGTAAATCCGGAACTAACTCCACTAATACTTCCATCCCCGCCGCCACCTTTTTGTGAAGTAGTTGATGTTCCTCCACCTAAACCCATTGAATACCCAGAACCATTAGCAACAGCTCCACCACCACCGCCAGCATAATATATGGAAGAGCCGGTTATACTAGATGCCGTTGCCGCCCCACCATTACCACCAACCGTCCCACCATTTGCTCCGGCCCCACCAGATCCGCCGCCGCCGCCCGAACCATAATTACCGCTAGGGCCAGCAGAAGATCCTCCATCATAGCCCTGTCTTGCGCTAATACCTGTTCCGCTTAAAGCGCCTGTAATTGTTGTGCTTGAAACAGTTTGGCTTGCGCTAACAGTATATGTTCCCGCTCCGCCTGTTCCTGTTCCTAGAGCTGTTATTGTGGTTCCAGCAGTTACACCAGTTCCGCTAAGAATCATTCCAACTAAAAATGTATTTGTTACTGTCCCACCAACAGTAAGCGTAGTTCCAGAAATAGACGATGCCGTACCGGATGCAGATGGGTTCCCTGTTCCAGCTGCTGTAAATGCACTTGTTGACCCACCACCACCACCAGAACCCCCAGAACTGGCTGCGTTACCACCAAAATTTCCACCGCCACGAGCCCCAAAACCACCTCCGAGTGAAGTAATAGGGCCAAAGGCTGAATTGGAACCGTTTGTGTTATAACCCCCGCCACCGCCGACAGTGATTGTGTAGTCGGTTCCTGCTGTAACACTTAATCCTGTTCCAGTACGAAGGCCACCAGCGCCCCCTCCTCCGGCATAATATCCATTACCACCACCGCCACCCGCAACCACAAGATAGTCAACGCTGGTTACACCTGTCGGGCATTTCCACGTAGTCGTGCCTTTGAATACAAAGACGGTTTGGCTAGGTACGGTGTACTTTAGGATGACGATACCGGAGCCGCCTGTGCCGCCGTTTGTTTTGTTAGCAGGAGTATCACCATAACCACCACCACCCCCACCACCTGTGTTTGCTGTGCCGTCGCCTCCAGCAACACTAGCAGTAGCTGAACCATTTCCACCTCCGCCAGTGCCGCCAGTGCCGCCAGTTTTTGGAGAAACCGTATTCGTTCCTCCACCGCCGCCACCAGCATAAGTAACACTACTTCCAGAAATAGTTGATGCTGTTCCTGCGCCACCATTCCCGCCAGCCGAACTCGTGGCCGCTGCCGCTGCACTTCCTGCGCCACTAGCACCACCCCCGCCACCTCCTGCTGCATAGGAAGTGCCAGGGCCAGAACCAACACCGCCGTTTGACCCTTGCGAAGGAGATGTTGATGGTGTATTTCCATTTCCAGAAGATGAATTTCCTGTATGCGAACTTCCACCCCCAGAACCACCATTAGCACCCGTTACGGTTCCGTAAGGAGCAGGACTTCCCGGAACAAGAAAACCACCGCCACCGCCACCGCCATAAGCCTTGAAAGTATTTGTACCGGCTCCAGAGGGGTTTTCCGTAATCGGCGATCCAGCAATAGAACTATCCGTACCATTATTGCCAATAGTTCCAGGCGAGCCTGTTGATCTAGCGCCGCCTCCACCAACAGTAATAGTGTAATCAGTTCCCGCAGTGACAGATAAACCTGTTCCCGTCCTAAATCCACCCGCACCGCCGCCACCGCCTATCCCCGTTCCACCCCCACCCCCACCAGCGACAACCAAATACTCAACCTCTGTCACCCCAGCAGGGCAAGTCCACGTACTGGTAGCTGTAAAGGTTTGGATGACGGTGTAGCCAAATACTGGCCAAGTGCCGCTTTGCTTAGCTACTAGTTGCTCCATTAAAGACCAAATGCCTTTAGCAGAGCTAACGGTTGGTTGATTAGCAGCTCCAATAATGCCGCCATTACCGCGCATTAGCTAATCTCCTCATAACTTACTACTATTTCTAGTAGGCTAGTAGCTGTAGTTTGTGCACGAACTATATCACCTTCTTCTAGATAAATATTAGCATCTTTGCTAATAACTACAAGGCTGGAATCGGCAGGTACAATTATTGTTTTAGCTAGATAAAAATTTGTTCCAGCACCTTCACTGCTATCATAAAATACTACATTAACTTCGGCGTTATTAGTTCCGTGTACGTTAGACACAATAATACTATTTATCTTAAATACTTTATTACTGGCTGCACTATTAGTTACTATATCTAATAAACTTGCAGTAAGGGCCTTACCAACGGTTTTACCAATAATGGTTGTAACATTGACTATATTTGGTGCTGCCATATTATCCTCCAAATACCATTGCCATGGCAATAGCCTTTCCTGTTGTTATTCCACCACCGCTACCGTTAGCTGCTAAAGTAATTCTACCATAAGTATCTACTGTAATATTAGCATTTGTATAACTGCCTGCGGTAACGCCGCTGGTGGCAAGGCTAACAGTTCCTGTAGTAGTAATTGGTCCGCCAGTTAATCCAGCACCAGTTGATATTTGCTGTACACTACCGCCACCGCCTCCACCCATTACACGAATCTGAATGTTCACACCGGTTGCAGGAGCAGTGGTAAATACTACATTACTACCTGAAACAGTATAATCAGTAGTTGGTACTTGTGTAACACCGTTTTCTAATACTAGAATATTATTTACAGTAATTCCGCTAACGGCGGCAAATGTGGTTGTACTACCGTCTCCGGTATACGTATAAGTTGAATATGCTACCCCACCACCAGCCGATAAAGCAATTGTAATAGAACCATTACCATTAGTAATATCTATGCCTGAACCAGCGGTTAGGGTTGCTTTAGTAAGTGTATTGCCGGTAGAGTTACCAATTAATAATTGACCATTAGTAAAAGTTGTTTGTCCTGTACCACCATTTGCAGGAATTAAAGTACCAGCAAGCGTAATAGTTCCTGTAGTGGTTATAGGTCCGCCAGTCGCTGTAAGACCTGTGGTTCCACCAGATATATTTACACTTTGCACAGTGCCGCTAGCACCTCCTACACCAGTAACACTGCTAGACATGCCAGTATCGCCAGCTACTAACCAACGTTGACCTGGTAGTATAGTAATACTAGCACCTGCACCAATAGTTACTGGTCCAACACTTAGCGCGTTTTTACCATTAGTAATTATATATGGTGTAGTAATAGTTTGGCTAGTTTCTAAGACTGGTCCACTGCTACCACCCCCACCACCAGTACTAGCAATAGTAATAGTATTTGCGTCGTTTCTAGTAATGGTTACATTATCGCCAGCCTGTAATTTAACGTCGTCTGTGCTAGCATCGCTGCCAGTTAATCGTAAGTTAGCACCGCCTGTGGCTGTTTCAGCACTAATAGCATAAGTAGCTCCACTACCACCGCCACCACTAACTGTAACTGTAACTGCTCCACTAGTATTAGTTGCGGTTACTCCGCTGCCAACAAAATTAAAGCTAGTTACGTTGCTAGTTAACAGTGTGCCTTCATCACTAACACTAACTGCGCTGCCTGCACCTTGTGCACCGGTTGGTCCTATGGCACCTGTTGGACCTGCTGCACCTGTAGGGCCTGCTGTACCTTGTGCACCTGTAGGACCTGCTGTACCTGCTGTACCTTGTGGTCCTGTGGGTCCTGCACTGCCTGCTGTACCTTGTGGTCCTGTGGGTCCTGCACTGCCTGCTGTACCTTGTGGTCCTGTGGGTCCTGCTGCTCCACTAGCACCTGTAGGACCTGCACTACCTTGTGGTCCTGTTGGACCTGCTACAGTACTAGCTGCACCTTGAGGACCTGTAGGTCCTGCTGCTCCTGCACTACCTTGTGGCCCTGTGGGACCAGCTACTGTACTAGCTGCACCTTGAGGACCTGTAGGACCTGCTATACCTTGTGCACCTGTAGGGCCTGCTACTGTACTAGCCGGACCAGTTGGCCCAGTTGGTCCTTGAACTCCTTGACCTGTGTTTAATGATTCCCAGCCTTTGCCGTTCCATTTCCAAGTACGTCCATTAAAGCTATAGGTATCATTAACACTAGGATTTGATGGAAAATTAATATCTGGCATAATTTTTCCAATGCTTAATAACTCTTATAGAAAGCGTATTATTCATTATCTAATAACCTTTCCATAAATAGTGGTTCCGCCATCTCTGGACCAAATTAATATAAAGTCTAAGTTAGTTAAAACTATGCCAGATTGACTAAAAGTTGTAGTTAGTGAGCCATCACTCTTAATCCAGTTTATTGTAGGCCAAGTAATCACTGCACCACTAGATTGTACATTTTGAGCTTCTATTAACAATTCTGTTAGTTGACCACTAGCCAACCAATTAGTAAAACTTACAGTGTAATTACCGCCAGTAACTGCCCAAATTTGATAATTGCTGTTACTAAGATTGAACGCACCAGTATTTGCGCTAGTATAGGGTGTAAGATTTTGACTAGGGCCAGTAGGACCTTGTGGTCCAATTAGTGAACCGTTTCTAGTTTCTACCCACTGTAGTGAGTTACCATCATTTATATAAGTATACTCAATACCAGTACTGCTTTCAATCCATCTATCACCTAGTTGTGGACTAACTGGTGCAGTATCGCTAAAAGTAAATGCTACTGTACCTTGTTGGCCTGTTGGTCCTGTTGGACCAGTGTTGCCTGTATTACCTATACTACCTGTAGGACCTGTAGGACCTGCTACTGTGCTAGCTGCACCTTGTGCACCTGTGGGTCCTGTGGGACCAAGTGCACCTTGAGCACCTGTAGGACCAGCTACTGTGCTAGCCGCACCTTGTGGACCTGTAGGACCTGTAGGACCAACAACACCTTGTGGACCTATAGCACCTGTGGGACCTGTAGGTCCTGCTGGACCTTGCAGACCTTGAGCACCTGTAGGACCTAGTGCAGTACTAGCTGGTCCTGTAGGACCTTGTGGTCCAACAATTGTGCCAGCATCAAACCAGTTACTGCCATTCCACACCCATAAGTGTCCAGTGCTAGTAACAATGTAGGCATCATTAACTGTGTTATTACTGGCTGGTAGGTTAGCTACTTGTGCAACTTCGCCACGCAGTGTAATATTAATACCTTGTGGACCAGTATTACCTGTAGGACCTGTAGGACCTGCTACTGTACTAGCTGCACCTGTGGCACCTGTAGGACCTGTACTACCTGTTGGTCCACTAATTACTCCTACATCTTGCCACGTAGTACCTGTCCATACCCAAAGATGACTGTCAGCGGTTACTAAGTAAGCATCGCCTATAGCACCTGTATGCGTATTAGGGTATCCTGGTATATTACTTGCACTAGCCACACTACCAATAATTTGTACACTGGTACCATCATTGCCTTTGGCACCTGTGGGTCCTGTAGGACCTTGTGGTCCAAGTGCACCAGTAGGCCCTTGCACACCTTGACTGCCACTAGCGCCGCTGGCTCCTGTAGGGCCTGTGGGACCTGCTGCACCTGCTGTGCCTGCTATACCTTGAGCACCTGCTGCACCTGTGGGACCTGTAGGACCTGCTACAGTGCTAGCACTACCTGTTGGGCCTGCTGGACCTTGTTGACCTTGTTGGCCTGTAGGCCCTGTTGGTCCGGCTACTGTACTAGCTGCACCTTGTGGACCTGTGTTACCTTGAGCACCTGTAGGTCCTGTAGGTCCTGCTACTGTACTAGCTGCACCTTGAGCTCCTGTAGGTCCAGTGCTGCCTGTAGGCCCTGTTGGTCCTGCTACTGTACTAGCTGGGCCTTGAACACCTTGTATACCTTGTGCACCTGTAGGTCCTGTTGGGCCTGCCACAGTGCTGGCAGGGCCTTGTACCCCTTGTATACCCTGTGCACCTGTAGGTCCTGTGCTACCTGTAGGGCCAGGCACTGTGCTAGCTGGGCCTTGTACCCCTTGTATACCTACTGGCCCTGTAGGACCTGTAGGACCTGTAGCACCTTGTTGACCTTGTGCACCTGTAGGGCCTGTGGCACCTTGTATTTGACCGCTGTCTGCCCAGGTACTACCTGTCCATACATATAGGTGACCATCTTGAGTAACAACATAACTGTCACCTACTGTATTATTACTAGCAGGTAATTGCACAACAGTAGCAACACTGCCTTTTAATTGTACACCTTGACCTTGTGGACCTGTAGGTCCTGCTATAGTACTAGCTGCACCTTGAGCACCTGTAGGTCCTGTGTTACCTTGAGCACCTGTAGGTCCTGTAGGACCTGCTATAGTGCTAGCTGCTCCTGTTGGTCCTGTGGGTCCTGTAGCACCTGTAGGTCCTACTATGTTACTAGCTGCACCTGTGGGACCCATAACGCCTGTGGCACCTGTTGGGCCTATAGCACCTGTAGCACCTTGTGGTCCTACAATAGCACCAGCATCAATCCAAGTACTAGTACTAGCCTGCCAAACATATAGGTGATTATTTTGTGTTACTATATAGGCGTCAGCATCTTGATTATTACTGCTAGGTAGACCAGCTACTGTAGCTGCAGTACCTTTAACACTAATACCCTGACCTGCAATACCTTGAGCACCTGTTGGCCCTGTGGGACCGACTACGGTACTGGCTGGCCCAGTTGGGCCCATCATGCCGCCGGCAATAACTCTGGTTTGTGTATTATCAATTACAATAGTGCTGGTATTAGTTTGTACAATACTCATCGTATTACATCCTTTACCACAGTTATATTGCCAGCAATAAACGGAGTTACATTGCCACTAGTATCTGTTAATTCCATGCCGTAAACGGCAGTAGTAAAGTTAAATTGCGCTGTTTGTTGAGCAGTTAATGTAACTGTTATTGTACTATTATTTGTATCTAGTACAATGCCTCCACCAGCTCCACTATTTAGTGCTAGTATAACTGTATCACTATTAACATTTGCTCTAATTTGTAATACAGCACTATAGTATTGCAGCGGATAAGGAGCATAATACTCTACTGTTCCGCCAGTAGTATAATTAGTATAGCCACTACTATTAATACTATTAACAGTTAATGTGCTGGCTGTAACATTATTAACAAAATGATAATCATCATCACCAGTACTATTAATTTCTTTCATACCACCAACATTGGTAATTCTAATACGCCATCCAGGTGGTATACTGTGTGCGGCACTAGTAGTAATTATACAAGGTCCGCTCTTACTTATAGACTGTACATTAGCATAATACTTGGTATCGGTTTCCCAGCGATATACTTGTTTAAAGGTAGTACCCTGATAAATTTTATAATTAACTTTTGCAGGAACCATACTAGACCTTTACCTTTCTAAGAGCTGCCAGTTTCTTAAAACTATTTAACTCCGTAGTAAGCGCAGCAATTTCTTCCTGCAACTTATTATTTTCAATGCTAAGTTTAGTTAGTTGACTGTTTAATTCAACTATATCTAATTGTAGCTTAGTTAATTCTTCAGTAAGCTTACTATTATGCTGGCCCATGCGCTCCAACTCTTCATGCATCATCTTGATTACACTTGTTTCTGCATCAGTACTACGCCAGTCTTTTAATAATTTTTGCACTCCTACTGATAGTGCAATTATAGCCATAGCTGCTACGCTAATTGTTTGTACCAGGCTGTGATTTTCTACGACTTCCATTGCAGCTCCTATTTGTTAGCAGTGATTAAGATACAAGTTTAGTTGTAGCTAGGCTGCCAACTGTGTTTTAGTGGCACTGCTTATTGTCAAGTAAAAATATTTAAACCTTTTTTGACTCTTGTATATTATAGCACAAGGGCAAGAGGTTGTCAACTATAAAAAATGCCCTGCTTAATCAATATTAAGCAGGGCATTACCGTGAACTTTTTCAGTTCTTTATAGACCCTTTTGCGGTATCCAAGTTGGTTTAGTCAGCTCAGTCGCCAGGTCATAGTAGTTTTGTTATGTAAAATTTTTTAATTATCTAATATAATTTATTTGTTTAGTTCCACGGTAGTGGTTTATTAACGGTTGGTGGTGTAATTTTATCTTGTATTCTTTGAGTTAATAATTCCTCTGTTCCAGTTTTACTTATTTTGTTCCATACCCAATCAAAAATTTCATTTTGTGTTAAGTTTTCATAGGCTACAAACACTTCACCTGGTGGATCAACTAGTGTAATACCTTCTATAGTTTCTGTAACACCATTGTTAGATGCTGTAAGCATCCAATTTACTAAAACTACAACATCTTGCAAATTATTGTAACTTGGTTTAACCTCTAATCTAATAATTGACCAATTCATTTTAACTCCAATATTTATACTTGTGTTTTTAGCAATTCAATTTCTAATTTGAGCTCTTGAATTGCTTTTACTAGTGGAACTATAAGTTTTGAATAACTAATACCTTGTAGAATTTTTTTACCGTCGATTATATCATAAATACATAATTCGTCATTTACCAACTCTACATCCTCAGCAATTAAACCATATTGTATATCTGTTTCTATATCACTAGTATATCTACCAAGCTTATCTTTCTTTTTAAAATTAAAAGTTATTGGCTGCAGATTATATATCCAATTAGTATTAGGTAATGGGCTAATGTTAGTCTTACTAGCACGTGTTGAACTTAAGTAACCAAGCATACCTGAACTATCTACATAAACATCGCGACCTGTTACTGTAGTATTATATACTTCTGGAACTTTAATACGACCTAAATAATCTATATTTACTCTTAGCGTTCCGCCAATGCCTGTACCTTGACCAATATGAATTCCGTCATTTACACCATCACTGATATTAGCACCTATATACCACTGTGTTGCAGCACCTGCTGATCTTAATAGTATTTGGGGTACATCTTTTTGAAATGTAAGGTTAGAAGTAAGTGTACCGGCACTAACCGTACCAGTTGCACCTGTAGGACCTGTAGGACCTGCTACTCCCTGTGTACCTTGAGTGCCCTGCGTACCTTGCGTACCTTGTGGACCTGTAGGACCTGCTACTCCTTGCGTACCTTGTGGACCTGTAGGACCTGCTACTCCTTGCGTACCTTGCGTACCTTGTGGGCCTGTTGGACCGGCTATGCCCTGCGGCCCTGTTGGACCTGTAGGTCCTTGTGGCCCGCTGGCTGTGCCCCAGGTACCATCACTTCGTAAAAATGAGCCAGTGCCGCCTGGTGGTGGAGGTATTAGGTACCCGCCCCAACCAAAGTTTCTAAAAGTGTAGTCGCCACCACTGGTAGTTCCTAGATCTGTTACTGCTGTGCTGCGTAATTGTAATGGTCTAACGGCATTACTGGTTATTACAAAGCCACCATTAGTTATCTCTCTGCCAACAATAGTTGCCATAGCACTATTGTCATAGTCTAAGATTTTCTTACTAACTCCAGCACTAATACCATAATAACCACCACTTGCAGCAGGATTTACAAGTTGTGGACTATCAGTCCAAGTACCGTTACCAATTAATACTTGTGTAGCTGTGCCACCACTAGGTAAACCAGAAACACTACTCCAAGTACCATCAGCACGTAAATATGTTGTAGTATTATTAGGTGGCGCACTAATAGTTACACTACCATATCTAAAAGTTCCGCTACGAATATTTAATGCATATCCGGCTGAATCACCAATTGAAACTTCTGTACCACCTTGAGCATTATAAAATCTACCGGCCGCACTATAACTAGATGAGTCAGAGTATCCTAAATATCCTTGTGCTAGGTATCCATAATTAACGGAACCATAGGCACCTTTTTTTACTGTTACGCCATAATTGGTAGTCCAACTGCCTAGTTCGCTAGTAATTGTTGAGTCTATAGTTCTAGCAAAATAAGCGGCGGATTCGCCTATTGTACCAGCAGGATTTGGAAGTACGGTTATAGCTCCATATACAACATTAAAAAGTCCTAATACTGGAGTAAGATTTAGTAATGGTGAAGCGCTTGTTCCAAGACCACCAAAATAACCTAGTAATTCATCGGAATTATTATAAATAGCTACTTTATTAGCATCAGTTTTATTTATTTCAATGCGCTGAGCACCACTTACACCTGTTACTAATTGACCACGTAAATATGCATTAGTAGCGTATAAGCTTCCTTCAGTTCTGTTTAAATAATATCCTGTATTGCTAGTAAATGTACCGCCACTAGGTGTGCCTCCAGTCCAGTTATCACTGCGTATATCTTGAAATACACTAGCAGCAATTGGTACACTCCATATTGTAGTATTTGCTGGTATGCTTTCTAAGGTAGTAGCATTAGGATTATATCTGCCAAAACTATACCAAACTACTTGACCAACTGTAGCACTAGGTGCTGTTAGACTATAATCTACAGGAGCGGTTGCACCACTAGTATTGCTGGGTGCTGTTGTTAGTAGTGCATCACTTTGACTACGTAATCTATAGGCTGTTATAGTACGTATACCCTCTAGTCCAGTTGTACCGGCACTGCCTGGATTACCTTGTGGGCCGGTTGGACCTGTGGCTCCTGGTAAACCATTGGTTCCATTAGTACCCGCCTTACTTTTACTAATAGAAAAGTCTTTTGTTAATGTAGGGTAACCTGTTCTAGTAGCAGTAATTGTGCTAATTGCACTATCTGTTCCACTAGCTAATGTGTTGACAGTAAGCGTTATATTACTAGTGCCTGTGCCAGTTAATGTGGTCGTTAAACCGGTCCCATCACTTTTAGTAATAGTCCATAAACTTGTTTCATTAGTAATGCCACGAAATATTGCAGCATATGTAACTGCACCAGTATAACTAGTTACACTACCACTACTATCTGCTGGTACTGTATGTGATTCATTAGTTAATAAAAATGTTAGTGCATCACTACCATTATCACCACGCCAAATAGTCACAGTATCACTAAGTGTTCCTAGCGTAGCAACTACTTTTACATATCTAACTGTAGTTGTGCCTAAGCTATTAAAGTTAGCTGCAGTAAGTGTTCTAATATCGCCGGTGCCAGTTAGTGTAATACTGCCTAAACTAGTATTACTACTATTATATGCAGTAGCTGTAAATGTTACTGCACCTGTTATATTTTGTTTATTTGCGGTAAACGTAATACTAGCGGGATAATTGGCTGTGGTAGCCAAATTATTATCAAAAATAAAAGCCCAATCAGTAGGGTCAAGTGTTAGTAGTGCTACTCCGCTTTCTGTAGTAGCACTTGATTGAGCTGATATAGTATAACTATCAGGATCTATTTTACTAATATAGGCGTACTTTACATAATAGGTTGTATTAGCTAATAAATCTGTTAGTGTTAGCTTGCTTTGAAAAGTAGCGTCATATTTTAGTGTACTAGCATCTGGTGTAAAACCACTAGTTGTACTAGCCCAAACTTTTAAGTTAACTAGGTCATCGCGCTGTACTAATTCCTCTACCTGAGTAGATAGAGGACTGTTAGTATCATCATCAATATATATCTTGCCTGTGGGTACAGTAAAATATAATTCTAAAGATTTTGGACCTGGTGTAATTGTTAATGCCATATACTTTCCTTACTGTAAGGTCTGAATCTTTATACTACCTACAGCACTAGTAGTACTATAAACATCAGTGTTATCTAGTGCTCTGCAAGCTATTCTATAATTAACTCCACTACTACTTATTCTGCCAGTATCTCTAGGCAAGTTTAGTAGATTAAATACTGCTTGTGTTCTACTTTGTATTTCTAGCATATTTGTACTATCCCAGCTAGTTGTCCAAAAATCTGCACTACCGCTACTAGTTGTTCTATATAGTCTAAATACATATGTTTTATGGTTTGCTGGTTCAGTACCAGTAATTATAGGTTTAACTATAATATTAGTACCTTGTAACGTAATAGCCACATCAGTAACAGCAAACGGATTATCACTTTTACCATCTACATAAAATATCTGTTCATCGCTCCAGGGACCAAACACACTAGCAGTACTATTAGAATACCTAGCACGAGTTTTATAAGTATAACCGGTTTTGAGTCCAACAACTGTTAAACTGCCAGTATCCTTATTAACCAAATATGTATTTTGTGGATCTAGGTCGTTGAATACACTGTTCGATTCAATTACTTGTAGCTGAACATGCGTTGTATTAGCTGTTAAATCCGTAGGATTACTAAAGCTAATAATGGTTGTATTAGCATAGTTGCCATTAGATATTTCTGTGCTGTAATAGGTGTTACTAGAAACATTTGTTACTTTGGGTGCTTTAATAATAGTATTTTTTACTATATCTGTATTTTGTAGCGTGATATTAGAATTAAAGTGTATATATTCGTTATCTAAGTCTTTAGTATAAATATCAGGACTATAATCAGCTAACACCAATCTGGCGCTTACGTTTGAAGTAGGTTCAACACTAAGTACTATAAGATCTTGGCTAACACTATTGTTTTCGCCAATCATTACTAGATTATCGGCTTCTACACCAGTAAAACTAGTTGTAGTAGTAACTGTAGTATAATAGTTACTAGTACCTACATTTTGAATAGCTCTAGTAACTGATCCAGAACCTTCAGTAGTTGTAAGTGCATTAGTTCTAATAGTTATACTATAAGATTTGGTACTATCCAACAGCACTGCTTCAGTAAGCGTTATAGTATTTCCACTAATACTTTTAATTCTAGCAGATCCAACGCCCCAGAGCGGAACGTCGTGTGTTACTTTTACTAAATCACCGCGTGTACATACTAGGTACTCAAAATCACTATTTAGTGAGTAAGTTTCGGGTCGCAGTTTTAATTGTGCTAGGTGCCAGCTTGCAAAATATCTAATTTGATCTGGATTAGTTACACCAGGTAGTGTTAGTTGTTCAAATATTTCCGCACCTTTAACAGCTCTGCCACTAGTACCTTGTGTAGTAAATGCTTGACCATTTCCACTGCCACTAGCTGCTGCTACAAAGGTATCGCCTACTACATAAACTACACCACTAGTACCTGCCGCAGTATTCCACTGCTGTTGCGTAGTAGTTCCCAGTTTAGTAATCTTATACGTTCTGCCGGTAACAAAACTGCCGCTAGTAACTATATAACCATCTGTTTCGCCGTAACCATAGTTGTAAACAATGATTTCGTCAGCTTGATAAGCTTTAGTTTCGTTTGCAAATGCTATTCTAAATGCATCTGGTATTCTAACTAATGTTTTTGTACTTTCGAATCCCCAGCTGTTATGTGGAGTAAAATGTTGAATAGTATGTGATCTAAGTCTATCTATTACAACACTCCACTTACCATTAACATAAGTAGGACTAGCCATACCTGCAGCACAAATATCGCGTAGCAATTCCATTAAATTTTGCGTACTAGATATAACGTTATTATAGGCTAATATAGGTTGGTTGTAGTTTACCTTGTACTCAGCAGCTGAATTAGCATTGCAAAAATTATACCAGCTGGCTATAGTAGGCCAATCTATTTCGCTGTCATTAACACTATAACTATTAGCAGTATGTTGTAGTACATGCACAAATAAACTTGCTGGATTATTTGTTGCACCATACGTATAAGTGCCGTTACTAGCAATATTTATTTTTGCTATAGTTTGTACCATAGCATTTACGCCTTGCAGCGTACCATTTACTTTATTAGTACTTTGTACCTTAATAGCAGTTCTAGCTAAATTACGCGGCTCTTCTGCAATTACTGTACCGCTATTATTTCGCAGTTTTCGTTTAGGCAGTGGTTTAAGTGGTGGATTATCTATACTGTCATATGCACTAACTACCTGCAGCGATACTCTAGAAGCTACACGCCAGTCTGCTATTTGTTCTGGGTCATCATTGGTAATACGTTTAACACGTACAGCATAAGTATTTCTAGGTATATTTTCTAGTTTATATACATAGTTAAATGCATCTTTGTAATTTCTGCTAATTGTAATTATTTTATAACCGCGTGTTGGTAGTACATTTTGTACACCATCATAAACAAATCTAATTACACAAGCTATACCTGCTGATGATTGTCCCGTATTTCCAACTGCTTGAGCGCTAGTAGCAGTAACTCTAATAGTATGCGTACCAGCACCTAAGTAGACTTCTTTGGTAGTAAAGCTTCTAAAGTTTTTGCTTACACTAACTACTGGTGTACTAGTACCAACTGTAACATTATCAATGTATACCTGGCCATAATCATCAGCTGAAAAATCTAATAGGTAGGTACCATCATATGGAGCAGTAAATGTTGTTTGTTGATCAAAGCTAACGCTAGTAGATATATCTGCAGTGCCCCAAACGCCGTATTGCTTTAAAAAATTATGCCAAATATCATCAGTTCTAGTAACGTTTGTTATGTTGGCAAAATTAGTTCTACTGTTAAATACAGTTAGTTGTGTTACAGCATTAGCACTGCTAAGTGTTGTGCTAGTTAAACTACCAGCGCTAACCGTAATATTAAATGCTGGTAAGAAAAGTGTTTCTGCACCACCACTACTATAGTCTTGCTTAGTAGATTGTGTTAGTGAAAAGTTAAGGCCGCTTTTGACCAGCGTGGTATAACCACTAGTATGATCTGTTTGATTAGATATGTTATTACCGCTGTCTAGTGTAAAGCTGTACAGTCGTAAATACCCGCTGGGAATTTGTGGTTCAAAAATAAAGTCACGCTGTGTGCCTAATAGTTGAGTATATGCAGTGCTATTTAAATAGGACTTATAAGCTGCACTAGGATTACTACTATTAGTATCGCTAGCAGCTCCGGCAAATATAGTTAAGCTGTCTGCATTTGGTCGCAAACAAGCAGTAAATCGTTGATAAATAGTAGCTGAAGTAGTTTCATTAATAACCCATAGTTGCGGTACATCTACCTGCTCAGTTTTACTGCTGCTTAAATTATAATAATCAATATTACTACTAGCGGTACTATCTAGGTTAGGATTAGTTTGTACTTGATTAGCAGGTACAATTTCAATTCCTAGGCTAACATTAAACTTGTCTGTTTTACCATCTTTGGTATAAATAGCCCGCAAACCTTCAGGAAAATTAAAGGCAACATCAATGCTAGTAGCTGGTTGTGTAAATGTTACTAGTGTCCAAGGATTTCCGTCATTGTTATTATTTACAAGTTCAACTGGACTAGCTGGTAGTTGTTGTACATCGCTAGGATAATAGCTGTTAAAGGTATCTGCTTGTGCTTGAGTTTCAGTAGTTAATCCACCTAGTGTATAAGCTACCTCTGTGTTATTATATAATAGTTTGTCACTATGTAATTCACTAAGCGGTGTAGCACCAACACTAATAGTATTTTCATCAACTTGCAGTGGGCCAAATCCCCAGATGATTAATAAGTGTAGTAGGTTGGTATTGGTTAGTGTTTCTATATATGGTGTTGCACCTAGTACACCAGTAACACGATTGCGTCCAAGTACTACTGGAATTGCACCAAATGGGTTGGCTTGATTTTGACTGCCAGTAAATAGGCTAGCACCAATTGTTTGTCCTGGATCTTTTACCTCAGGGGGTCTAATAGGAAATGCTGCGTTGATGAGTACAGTACCAGCAATTTGTATAATTGCGCTGCCAACTGCGGCAGTGCCGCCAACTGCAGCACCTACTTTTGCAGCTATTACTGGATCTTGAGAGATTACAAATACTGCAATCATTAATACTAGGCGTAATCCTTGACGTCCTTGAGCAACTACTCTATAGTTGATATTTTGTCCAGCATTAATAATTGTAGTATTCCACTGTTCTTGTGGTACTATTACACCGTCTATAGTTAACAGCAGCTTATTAGCTAGTCGTTTGCCTAGCTTATACTTATCAATAATATAGCTAGCGAATTCGCTGCATGTAGTACCTACACGCACACCTTCTAGTACAGTATTAGACCACTGCAGTGGATGCGGTTTGCCAGTAGCTATAATGCTAGTAGGTTTATATCTGTAAAATCCTAGTAGTCTGCGTTTCCAGCTAAAGTTATCTAGGCGTTCAATTACGCTATCTAAACCATCTCTGCTGTGTATAAATCGTTGATCGCCTATGTATATGCCAATATGAGCTGGTTCGCCTAGGATATTGAACAAACATAGGTCACCTGGATGTGGGTTAGCAACTGGCTCCCAACCATCCTTATAATAGTCAATAGCAGCTACAACCTTAGGGTCATAGCTGCCAGCGTATAATTCTGTATAGCTAGGCAATTCTATGCCTAGCTCGTGCTTGTAAAATAGTCTGGCTAATCCCCAGCAGTCTACACCTTGTGTGCTTCTACCATTTTCTTTATATGGTAAGCCAATATATTTATTATAATTCATTAGAACAATCCTGGAAAATATAATGGTGTAAAGTTAAAGTTAGGAAAAGGCTCACGACTAAAGCTAATCATTTCTAGTTGTAGTTGTATACTTTCAGCGTTATAAATGGCGTTGGTAATATAAAATTTAGGAAAACTAGCTTCTATGTAGTTAGGATCACTAGCTAGTATTAATTGTATATTTACTTCAGCTGGTTTTGTAAGGTGTTGTCTAATTAAATAGATTGCTTCTTGTGTAACATAATTAAATACAATTGAGCAATTTCCTACCCCAGTTTCTTGCTCTGTGGGTAGGGTAATTTGCATTGGTAAAAATACATATCTAAGGCTGTTACTTATAACGCCATAAATTACTTCACTATCAGTAGTATCGCCTGTAATAGTGTTTGTTGTAGCTGTAGCTCCAGTAAGTCGTTGAGTAAATCCATCTGCTAAACGTATAGGATTTGCTAGATCTTCTGGATCTGTAATAGTTACAAGCATAATTAATTGCTCGTCTGTTTCAGACGAAAACATAGCGCGTATAGCGTCTGCGGATAGTGTACTCAGTCTACTCATGGTAATACTTCAAATTGTAAGTTAGTTTGCCAGTATCCTGGCGCACGATATTGAAGCGTAAAAAATTGTCCATCGCCTTGCGGCACTAGCCTACACTCAACGCTAGCACCAGTTCTAGGATGTGTAAATGTAAATCGCTTTACGCCTAGCAGGTCGGTGTTTACAAAAGTTTCTAGTGTTTGTGTTTGGCTGGTAGTCATTATAAAACTTAAACTTAGCATACTAGGTCTACGGCCACGCAATCGCTGCTTGGCCGGACCTGCATCCATACTAGAACGAACAATATTTATGCCAATAGTTTCTTGAAAGTCTTTTTGAGGACTTTGTGGCAATGTTACTGGCCATACAGGAATAGGCATATTATCTCCTTGCTACCATTGGTCTAGCACCAAAATTATTTGTTAGTGACTGCTGTACAGCGCTGTTTGATCTAGACATTTCACCAGCTACCATTTCACCAACGATTACCTCAATGCGACGATTACCGCGACTGTCGGTAGTTTCACGAGTTTCTGCACTAGCATTGCTGTAGTTGTTTACAACAACTTCAACTTTACCTTGGCTAGTATTTTGCATAGGATACACAGTTGCTGGACCTGTTACGATTTCGGGTCCTGCTTCTCCTGCAATACCCCATTCTCCACTTGATAGTGATCCGCCTTTAGCAAATACACCACCAAATAGTCCTGGATTTAATAGTGCATCATATGCTGAGCCATAACCTCCTCCACCACCAAGTAAACTCTTAAATAAACCACCAAGCAAACTTCCACCAGCTTGTAATGCGGTTCTTTGCACTATACTAGCTAAGCCTTGGAAGCCGCCTTCGAAACCCTCAATCATGCTATCAGCAAGAGCTTGAGGATTTACAGTAAAACTACGTTTAAGATTTTCACTAACTCTTTCTATTGAAGGAGTTACTGCCTCCGCCCAGCGCTCGCCAAAAACTAAACTTTCGCGTGTTACTTTACTGCCTAATACCTCAAACTTTTTTTCTTCAAACGTTTTTTGTTCTGGTCTAACATCTGTATAAATAAACGGGCCTTCGGCTCCACTAACTATAAAAGGTATGCGATTAGCAGCTAATAGTTCACTAGTATTTGGTGTTGGTAAATCTGCCTCAAACTGCCTGCCAGTATAAAAATCTGGAGAATCTCTACTAACTATAGGCGCAGGTTTTCCTGGCTGTCTACCTAAGCCAGTATAGCTTGATATGCTTGGTCCGACTATTGAAACATATAGTGGATCGCCTTCAGTGCCCTTAGGCTGCAGCATAGTTTCTGGTGTTTGCTTGCCACTGGCTAGGCCAACACGACCTAGTACGGTTTTGGCTAGGCCCATTCCGCCGCCTAAACTACTAAGAGTTTGCTGCATAGCAGTTTTAACCTCAAATCGCAATAAGTCCTCTAAGAAACTATTTATTAGATTTTTAAAGTTAAGTTTGCCTGTTTTTGTAAACTCTACTACGGCATCAGTCATGCGATCAAAGCTACGAACAAATGCATCTGCATATGCCTCTTCGCGTAGTGTAAATTGATTTTGTGCTTCTAGTAGCTGTCGTTGGCCTTCGGCTGTTAGTTTATATTGTTTTTCTAGTGCGCTTAGTCGGTCTAGTTCTAGTGCATATGCTTCGCTTGCTCTTATTTGTTGTGGAGTAGCTGCTCCTGAGTCGTCCCCAATTCCGCCAGATTTTACAGCATCTCTAGCTGCTTGTGCTCTGCTTTCTTGTAATTGAAATAAATTATTTGCTAATTCTCGTTCTATTCTTTGTTCTTGTATACGTTTACGTTGATTTCTGATTTGGTCATCAGTTAATATTTTAAATCTATCTGCTTGACCTAATAGTTCTTCTTCTAATTTTAATCTATTATCTAGTCTTAGTGTTTCTAAATTTCTTAACTCGCGCTGTAAAGCTAGCTCTTTGTCTAATTTTTGATATTTTATATCTAAGATTGATAGGTAGTCTTGATTATTTTGATTTACTTGTCTTATGTTTTCAGACTGATCAAATAGTTCTAAATTAATCTGGCTTTCTAATCGAGCTCTACGTTCTAATTCATTGGCAGCTTCTTGTGCCAATGTCTTATTGGTATCACCTTTAGCAGTAGAAACTAGTTCTCTGCCAGTTCTAATGGCAATATCTACTTGTTTTTGGCCTTCTTCCACTAACTTTTTGCGCTGGATCTCTGCCAATTGTAACAACATGACGGACTTTGTTCCTATACCATACTCAGTATCGGTAACAACAGAATTAATACTATTTTCTAATCCTTTTATAAAAGTATTTAATACTTTTATTTTATCATCGGCTGCTAGTGCAATATCAGCAAGTGCAGTATTAAAATCTTCTATAGAACTTTTAATACCTTTTTGTTGTTGAGCTAGTGCTAGCTTTTGTCTGCGCTCTACTAACGCATAAAGTGCTGGATTATAAATAGCTGCTGATCTTAGTTCTGCTAATGTTCCGCCAGAAAATAGCTCTTCTGCTCTGCCAGCTTCACCAATTCTGCCTGCTAATTTTACTGCGCGCGGTATATTTTCTGCGGTTTTGGGTAGATTTTTTAGTTCTTCAATATCTGCTAGACGCTGAATTTGTATGCGTAGTAAATCTTGAGAAGCACTAAGCATTTCTTGGCTGTTTATCAATTTAAAGTCTAGATCAATTTGTTCTTTGGCTAACTTATTGCTTAGCTGAATGCCTGCTTCAGTACTAACTGGAAATTTACTTAATATGTATTTTTGCTGTTCTACAACTGCTTGTCTTAATTTTGTACTAAACGCATCTAAACTTCTAGCAATAGTGGCTCCAACACTCTTTTCTATTAGTAGCTGTGTTTCATTCGCTATTTGTTTAGTTTTTTCTTTTAAATCTTCGGCGGCTTTTTTGGCCTTATTCAGTGTGTCTTCAACTTCACTTACACTTTTTTGCAGTTTAGGGTCCACATAAACTAAACCAGTAAACGGGTCTATTATCTGTGAATCAATTATCATTTGATTTAGTCTAGCTACTTCTTTTTCTGCATCAGCAGCGATACTAGTTAGTTCTTTATATCTAGGCGCGGCATCTTTATAAGCATTTACTTGCTTGGCTATTTCCAGTGCTACACTAGGATCAAAAATTGTTAGATCTACTTTAGACAGTTTGTCTAATGCACCTAATTGAGCATTAAAGTCTACTTGTTTTAGTGCTTTAGATAGTGTGTCTGCAAGACTAATACTAGTTCTAAAAAATTGTGCTACGGGACTAGTATCCTTTAAACTATTATTAAAAGCTTGTTGAGCTTTTGTAGCAGCTTCAGTACTAGATTCTAAGTCTCTTAAATAAATAGTGCTTTCTTTAAATTTTTCGTTAACACCGGCCTGATCCACACCAAGCTGTTGTATAACTTTGCCATATGTTTCTGCATCTAAGCCTTTTAGTGCATTTGTAAATGTTTCTGTATTAACTAGTGCAGTATCGCCCAGCTTTAGTGTTTTAAAGAACTTTTGACTAAGCTCGTCTCGCATTGGGCCTTCAGGTACACTTTTTATAGCTGCTACTAAACTTTTACCAATGCTTTTTGAGGTTGATTCTTGCAAACTGTCAACAAATGGCGTTACATCTTTTATACGATCCCAAATAAAATCCCAATATCCTGCAGCTTCTTGTGCTTCTATGAATCCTTTAGTAACATTTTTTAGTGATTGTGTTAACTCGTCTAGACTATTACTAAAAGCTATTATAGCATCGCCACTAATACTGTCTTTATACTTATCAGCAGTATCTTTGGCTGTTTGGGTGGTATCATTGAGTATATCCAAGCTTTTATTTAGTGCTTGTGTTTGCTCGTTGTTTTTACTAAATATACTATCAAGCACCTGAAATACTGCAACTGCTGCACCAATTACAAAAAAGAATCTGCTAAATGCACTGGCAGCTATTTCTATACCACGAGTTACGGCGGCTAATGTACCTAGCGTAACTGTTTTAAACTTACCCATTTTGCTAAGATCTTTACTAGCTGCGGTTTCTTTGTATAGTTCCTGCACAGCTCCGCGTACGCCCATTGTATCAACATTTTCTGCTACACGACTACGTATTTCTAGCTCAGCATAACGTTGACGTGCAGCTCGGGTCAGCTGTTCACGTTGCCAAATAGCACTACCAAACTTAGCTTGCTTATCCATTTGATCGTTGGTTTTATCATAGGCAGCATTAAGTTGATTTCTAATATTTTTAATTTCACTATCAATTCGCAATACTTCTTTAGCAGCTGCAACTTGATCTTGTCTGTGCTTTACTGTACTAGTTTCATATTTATCAATATCTTTTGCTAGTTTTAATCGGTCTTTATCGCTTAATTCTTTAGCAGTAGTTACTTGTTTAAAGCTACTACTTTCTAGTGTACGCTTATCTGTTACAGATTTGGTAAGGCTTTGCTGTGCGGCTTTTAGCTGTTTTTCTAACTCAGGTATTCCAGCAGCTGCAGCTGTTTTACTATAGAATACCCCTTGAAACGCTTCATTAACATCGCCCATGCGATCTTTAGCAGCTTTTGCAGCGTCCTTTAATCCAGCTTGCCAGCTAGTTAATGCTGGTATAGCTTGCTTGGTAATCTTTATAGCGGCTAGTGCAATAGCTGCACCTATAAGCCCAGTATTGTCTGCTAATAATTTAGCTATAGGAGTAATAATACTATTAACTGTGCTTAGTATACTTTGTGCAACATCTTTTAATTGTGCTAGTAGTTTATCATATGGATTACCGGCTTGCGCTATTTCGCCAAATTTTTGACGTCCTTCTTCTAGTACAGCATTTGCAAAAGCTTGACGACGCTCAAAATCTGTTAGCTGGGCTTCAGTTTTACCTACTTTGCGAGCATACTCTTCTGCAGCTTTACCTGTTTTTGTAAACAATCCAAGTTCGTCTAATAATTCAGGTTCTAGCTTAGTAATACCGCGAGTAAGTCTGCTAACAGCATCGCTCATATCTAAGCCCAATGCCTGACTAGCACCTTTAGCTACTTTGCCTAATTCAATAAACTGTGAGCTAGATAATCCGCTGCTTACTGCTTTAGCAGTTGCTTGCATAGATTCGCGAAAACTAATAGCCCCGTCTGTTACGTCACTAAACTGTTTGGCTAAGCTGCCCATGGAAGTGCCGCTAGCAGCACTTAGTTGTTGCAAGCCCTTAACCATAATATCTGTTTGCATTGCTTCACGCAGTGCACTAAATGCAGCGGTAACAGCAAATATATTAGCAGCATAGGTAGCATATAATCTTACTAACCCACCAAGGCCACGAGCTTGGTCTGCAAAATCACGTGCGCTAGCACCGCCTACTCCAGCAGCACCACGTGCACGATTATACTCCTCAACCTCCCCACCTGCCACGCCACCATAACTTGCGCGCATAGCTCTACTGCCAGATTTAGTTCCGGTCATCAATCTTTGAGCTTTTTCTAGCTCGTTATTAAGCTGTTTGGCATCGTTAGTACGTTGTTTTATAGTACTAGACTGATCTTGAACGCTTAAGTCAATATTTATTTTATTACCTGCCATATTTACTCCAGGCTTAGTAAGATTTGCACAGATTTACACCAATTATAGCACAAGGGTAAATAAATGTCAATAGCAAAAATTTCTAGTAATAAAAAAGCCTACTAACTACTGCTAGCAGGCTTCTTTTGTTCTCTATATTTAGCTATTTGTTGGCTTCGTATGCTATCAATCGTTTTAATAAGCATAACTATTAATTTGTGATCACTAGGCTCTATTTCTGTATACTGCAATATTTCTGTTAGTCCAATATAGCTTTTGCCTAGGTACGATCCACTAAAACCTTCCCACTCATCACGCAGCATACGATAAACTAACATTGCTTGCTGCACTTCTAGTGGCATATCATCTAGTTCAACTGGAATTTCGCTTTCAACAGGCTCTGAACCCATCATAGAGCACATCTCAAGATACATTTCTTTTGTAACGCCACCAACCATTAAATTTTCAAAATAATTGGCTAGCTGAGATTCGACTACTTGGAGCTGTTCTTGGAAAAGTTTCCCAGGTCTGTAACCTGCTCACTAATAAAGCTATCAAAATTACCACTATTTTTCATTAAATATAGTGCGTTTTCACTAGTAAAGTTTAGCTCATCTTCTTGGTCAAGATGTGCAACTTCTACAGGTGCTAATTGTTCTAAGTATTTAATTTTTAAACCACGCCAGCCTTTTACAGCATTTTCTACATATAGTTGTAGGAAAAGATCGTCATTTAATTCTTCTTGAGGTTGACGATTTTTAAACGTAGTTTTTGTAGCTTTTTTGCGAATATTAATAAGTGTTTCACGACTTAAAAAAGCCACATCAATAATAAAACCTGGCATACCAGGATATTCTACCTCAACACTTTTAGAGGGTACTAATAAAGATTTTAAACTAAGATCTGCCATTTGTTTTTAAGGTTAGTGAGACCGGCATTATACCGGTCTCGGTTGATAAAACTTATGCGTAATATTTGACGTTAATTTCGTTAGCTTCTTCAAGATCAAAGTTGCGAACGCCACCAATTGTATCAGTACCTTGAGCCGTAAAGTTAATAGTTGTACTAATAACTTGCTCAGTAGCAACTGTTGGAATAGTAAGCACTACACCAGGCATTTCGATTTCTACACGATCATTAGCGGTAGAACCACCAATTACAAGTTTCATGTAAAATCTAGGATCTACTGTGGTACTGCTACCTGCTAGCAAATCTTGTAGCAATTGTATAGTTTGTTTACGTCCAGTGCTTGGGTCGCTAGTATTATTGGCACCAGTAGCACTACCACTACGTAGATATGCTGTAACACTACCACTAATTGCACGTGTACCAGCAAAATATGTAACTGGATTGTTAACAATACCCAGGTTAGCAGGTGTTAAGTAACTAACGTTGTTGCTAATTGTTAGGTTACCACCAGTAATGGGTAGGTTGTAATAGGTAGTTGTAGCAGGGGGTGTTCCTGGACTGCCCAGGCCTGCCTGTAGTGTAAAGGTGCTAAGCTTGTTGGCAATAAACGCAGCTGTAGTAATCTTTTGTGTAAATGTACTAGCATTAAATATGCCACTACCAGTAAATGTGCCACTACCAATTGCTGTTGGGCCGGTAACTGGTCTAATTGCTTTAGCTTGTCCTGCCCAAGCAATGCTGGCAATAGCGTCAATACCGAAATCAATAGTTGCTGTGTTTAACACACAATCATCAATTAAAAAGCATGCTGTGTCCATAATAACAATTAAACCAAAGCGTTGTAGCTGGTGCTTGTTACTATTTGTAGCTACTACAGTGGCAGGAGTTTCTGGAGTAACTGTACTATCACCGTTTGTCCAAGCTGGATTAGTTCCACCAATTGGATCAACAGCAAACATTGCGTTCCACAATACACTTTCTTCAGCTGTAAGAATAGTGTTGTCGTCATATGGACGAATGTAAGTAGTCATGTTAAAATCAACAGGATCTAGCTGTGTGTTGAAAGTACGCTGTCCACGTACAGGTACAGCACCTGTTTCATTTAGTGTAACTGTTTCCGACGTAGTATTTTGACTAAACCCAAAACCGTCTAATACTTGAATTTCACGGGTATTAGTATTACTAATTACAGCATTACCGCCAACTGCTAGAGCTCCACCAATAACTCCTAGAGCAGAACCTGTATCACCTACTGCAGTAGTAAAAAACACTCTACTATTACGAAGTAAATTAAAACTCATGTTTTTATCCCTTTTTATGGGTATTCAGCTAGCCTTGACTAGACGTTTATCTGTACCAGGCTTTATGAATACGGTTGCTTACATAATCTGGTATCTGACCTGTAAGTTAATCTCGCCAACTGCATAGGGAGCTAATAGGCCCTCGTCCGTAGTTATTGAGTCTATTAATATTTCTGTTGTTGTATAAGCATTTGTTGAATCATATACTAATTGACGATTTGCATCTATGCAAGTTTCTAGATCAGCTAATAGTTGCTCTAGTTGTTCTTGAGAACTATCCTCACTTTTACAGTAAACTTTTACACATACTCCAAGCATGCCCCAGGCAAAATCTGCAGGATGATATTCACGCAATTCAGTTCCTGGTGTTAAATATACTCCAGGAAAGTCATTAATCTCATCCCAGAATTTTAGTTTGGCAAAGCTTTGATTTTTTAAGTCTGTTATATAAGGAGCTGTACCGTCTATAATCTTAAATTTTTCAGCTAGGGCGCTTACTATTTGTGTTCGTTTTGTCATACTAATACGGCCCTTAACTTAGTTATTTTAGCTTGTGTGGCTAGTTGGCGTATACTTTTGCTTATTAGCAGTTTAGGGTCTCTGCTTCTAGGATACTGCTGCTTGCCGCCACCGCTAAAAGTTGCATATGGATTACGCATATAATTATAGTATGCGGTTATCATTCCCTCACGACTTTGAGTTAGTCTTTCTACTACTACACTTTCAGCAAATCTACCGCTACGTAAGTTTAGTACATCACGTCTACTGCCGTTACCCATGTTTTGTTTTACAGTTTTGATAAGGTGGGCTGATAATAACTCTTGTAAAGTTTTTAAAGAAGTTTCTTTAGCCGCAATTTTAGAGGCTACAACTCTAGTATTAGCAGACATTTTTGTCTTTTTTATAGCTTGCTTTAGCTTATCTGCTGCTTGCTTAAACTCTTTAACAGGTTGACTAATATCTAACACTTCTTTATGTTTTTGTTTAATAGGTCTTGGTTTTATTTTAACAGACTGTGTTTTAGTAGATTTGCCTGTTTTTATTACTTCACCTATTTGCTTAGCTATACCATCTTTAATAGTTATTGAGCCAGGCGTATTAATTAACTGCTCGCTTAAAAATTTTGCATTTTTAACAATTGGATCGTACAAACCTTGCTCACTTAGCGGAGATTTTAGTTCTTCTGCTTTAGCTAAAATTTCTTGAACTACAGGTTTTAAGGTTGCTATTAAGTTGCTGATTGCCGCTTCAGCGGCCGATTCCTCTCTAGCACTAGCTGCTTTAATTAAATTATTTAATTGACGCCCTGCTTGTTGTAATAAATCTCCAGCTTTTTTATTATCTTCTTGAAACTGTAACTCCGTAATTAAACTAGGATTATCACCAAGAACATTTTTTACTGCATCTATAAATACTTGGGATTCTGTAATTAAATTACTGGTTAAAAAATCCGCATCTAAAATAGCTTTTAGTACACTTTCTAGTGCATTTATAGCTGTTTGATCTTCGAGACCTGGCATAGAAATAGTAAAATCTCTATATGTAGCACTAACTTCTTGACTAAACTTGGCTTGTATACCAAGCGCAACTTTAGCTTTTAAAAAGAATATTCCAGCTAAGTGACCACTCTCAACATTATCTTTGAGTAATTGTAATGTTGCAGCAGGTAGTCCAGGTATTTTATCACTTATAAACTGTATAAAATAATCTCGTAATTTCTTTTCAGGTACTTTTTCTATTCTAAAATCTCCAGCACCATATTCTTTAACTGTTTCTGTTTGTTCTATATAACCTACAAATGTAGTAAAAAAATTATCGTTATTTAGTAGACTAGCAACTATTTCTTTAGTTTTTTCATCTTCTAGTTTATCTACTAATTTTCTATTTAGTGCTGTAATGCCTTCTAGCGTTAAACTAGAAGTATGGTAATCTTTACTTTGGAATCGCTTTCTAATATCCTTAGTATCTATTACTGCCTTAAACAATTCTTTTCTAGTTAATTTCTTAAAACTAGCTAGGTCTACTTTATTATTCTTATCACCATAAATGTCAATTATACGCGCTCGCAGTATTGGTGAAAACTGAGCTATACTCATTACGCATAATCCGCAATATACTGATCCAATACCCGCTTAATATGTGCTGGAAAATTTGTACTAGCAACATACTGTATTTGCGTTACGTTTGGAGTTACGTCACGATTTACATGCACAGCGCTGTTATTTTTTGTATAATATTCTAGCAGATCAAATGCAGCTAATTGTAAATCTTCTGGTACAGTATCATAACCACCATAATATACAATTTGATAACCACGTAAATACTCGCGAAAACCATATGAATTTAATGAAACTAATATATCACCGTCTAGTACATAATCGGTAAACTCTGTTAGGGCAGTATAAGTCTGACCATAGTCTGTGCTTATGCTAAAACTATCTATAGTTACTACAGGGGTTTCTTGTAATAGGATTTTATTGAATCCACCATTATAAACCTCTGTTTTTAAATCGTTATAATAATCAACAAAAGTTCTGCGACAATAGGTTTTAATAAGCTGGCTAATTTTTGGAATTAGCAGGTCAATTTCAGCGTCCCTATTATTAGTAGTAATACCAAGATATTTTTTATAATCTGTTCTAGTAATTAGGTCAGCCATAAATCCTCCTGTGTCTCTAAAACCTGCTAGATCAGGCTTTAGAGACAGGGCTCGTATGAACCCTGCCTAAGTTTAATTAAACGTAACGAACTGTTACAACACCACTACCTTCATTGCTTGTTAAGCGGCTCATAGCGATACGCATACTAGCAACGATAACACGACGCTGATTGATAACTTCGTCATCTGTGTCAATACGCATTGCACGATGATTACCAACAACAAAGTTGCGTGGGTTAACTATAACGGCTAGTGCATCGTTAGCAGCTGCACCTGTCATTTGTGCACTAACAACAACTGGAGTTTGGGCGATTAGTCCAACTTGACCAGTAATTAGTGTGTTACGTGACTCACTAATCTTGTCTGTGCTTTGGAAAGTAGCATCTTCTAGTAGATCATAATATGCTGCTTGGCTAACAAAGCAGATTAATTCGCTAGGCTCTAAGCCCCAAACACCTAATGCACGACGAGCAGCCTGGAATTTAGCAAATGTAAATCCTGTTGCTCCAGTACCACCAACTGCAACTGTTGGGCTGCTTGTAGCGCTACCATCATAAAATGCTAGACCATTGATACCAGCCGCATATGTTGTAGCACCAACGTCATTACCTAGGAGCATAGACTTGTCTAGTGTCTTAGCCATACGACGTGTGATTGCATCGCGGATGATAGGTACTAGGGCAATAAGACCATCTTCCTCTTCTTCAAAGGCGATGTACTCTTTGGTAGCTAGCTTAGCGCTGCTGATCTCAATGTCTTTGAGCGCATGTGTGCGAGCTGTACCACTGCTAGCTGCAGCACCAAAATCACTGTTTGCTACCCAGGTTGCATCTGCACCAGCATCTGGATTGATAGGCAGCTTCATGAAAGGCTGTGGCATGTTGATCTGACGGATTGTACCAGCAACAACTAGCTGACGACGAATCTCGTTTTCCATGTTGGTGCTAACTTCTAGTTCCCAAACTTGACCTGGTAGGCGAACTGCACCACCTGCTCCACCACCCGATCCAGCAGCACCAGCTGTACCGCCACTAGCGTACTTTTGTACTAGGCTCTTGGCATACTTGGTTTCTTCGATAGGCTTTTTAGTGATCTTGCTGATAAATACAGCTGCTTCTTTTTCTGCGTATGTAGCACCACCGTCGCTGCTCTTAACATCACTAAACTGCATACGGCTCTTTTGAATAGCTTCTAGCTCAGCAGCTTTTTCACGTAGTGCACTCTCTAGACCTTCTAGGGCGCTCTTGTGGCTGTCAGCTTGCTCGGCTAAGCGCTTTTCAACTTCAGCTAATAGCTTTTCTGCACCTGTGTCAACTGTTTGAACTGCGCTAACAGCAGCCTTAATTTTAGCTTGTAGCTGTGCTTCTTCATCAGCTTTACGCTGCGCTTCTTCAGCAGCTTTAGTTTGAGCCTCTACAACAGCACGTGCTGTTTCAGCAGCAGCCTTAGCAGCAGCGTCGGCCAATAATTTTTCTAACTCTTTTGGATCCATGTTCCATTCCTTTTTGGTTTCGCTATTTGCGTTTGTAGAGGACTCTAGCCCTTTAGCTGATTCGCTAACATCGGCAAATTGCTGTTTAAATAACTCGAACTCTTGGGCACTATCAAATGCCTTGGCTAAACTAAATAGTGTGTTTTGATTTGCAGGTACACTAACTACACTGATTTCGTGTAGTTCTAGATCTTTAATCATAAAGGTTTCACTGGCCTGCTCATACTCAGCATCTTTGACCCTAAACCCAATACTAAATGCGCTTAATATACCCTTTTTGATCAACTTGTAAATATCGCCAACTTCACTGGGAATCTGTGCTTTAATCCACAGTCCATGCTCATCAGCTTTATAATCAACCATTTTGCCAATTGGCATTGTGTGATTATGATATGCTAAGATGATTGGATTCTTCAGGTAGTTTACCATACCTGACTTCCAAACTCCTGCTGGCACTACATCGCCTTGACGATCCCGATCATTAGTAGAAGCATAACCTTCAATCATGATACTGTCATCGTCCTCGCCGGCAGCCTTGGCAGTAAACTTGCTGTCAAAATAGAGTACTTTGTTTTTTATATCCATCTTACTCCTCTTAGTTGCTAGGCCTACCACCCTCTGATGGATTGGCTGCTGAACCTGCAATGTTAGCAGGTATTCTTAGGGTATCATTTCCAGCTATGGTTGGATACCGTAATTCTATACGGGCTTCGTTAGGAGTTATAACGCCGCCATTAACTAGTGTGCTATGATAAGCTGCTACGTCTTTTAATTCTGGCTGTAGTGCACTAACATTATTGGTTACTTCTGCCACGTCATATCCAAAATATCTTTCCACTGCGGAAACATATAACCTAACGATTGGCAGTACAGTTTCCAGGTAAAATAGTTTAAGATTAGGGGCAATGTTAGCATTGTTACCACCCTGCAATAATATAGGCGGTACACCTATGGTTGTCATTACGCGCTCGCTGTGGCGTGCAATAGCTTTATCAAAGTCTAGGTCTTGAAAGTCATTGTCCTGCAATTTAACAGGCTTCAATCCACTATCTAGAATAATTGGGCGACGTCCACCACTGCGCGGATTATATCGCTGTGCCCAGTACTGATAGGTTTTTTCTTTAGCAGCTTGTGACAGTGTATTTTCTGTGGTTAGTGCCATGCCAAATATAGCACCATTTTTAAAGAAGTTTTGCTGAAACTCGTGCATGTTCCATAGTGTATCTATACTTTGACGCGCAGCCGATAACCTGCTCTGCCCGCGATAGATACTCTCCGAATTTACATCACGAAAGTAGAATACTTCACTCTCGCGGAACAAAATTTCGCCATTATACTTATAGCCACTAATAAACGTTTTGCTGTCAGTTAATATTTCCACATTTTCTGCTGGCAGGTGATACATAAATGTACCATCAAAATGCACAAAGGCATTGCCGTCTAATAAGAAATCTGTGAATAAACTGCGGCGAAACTCCTGTGCACTCTGATAGGGATTTGGTCTAAAGTTAAGTAGTGTGTTTAGGGTCTTTTGACGTAATCCAGCTATTACACCTTCATGTTGTTTGTCTTTTATATCGTAATCAAGGCTAGCGCAAGCGGCAACTACCTTGTTAACACTAGTGTTTACACAGTCTATATCACGAAAGTAGAATCTATAGCTTATAGGCTGTGTACTACCTACACTACTACCCTCCCCTTCACTAATGCGTATTTGAGCAGGATTTAGTTTTTCAACTACCCACTCACGTAATCTTTCTAGTACCATCTAAGTCCCCTGTGAACTGTGCAAAATAGGAGCCATAGCTACTACCACGAAAATCTTGCTGACCACTTAAATATTTATTACGCTGCAATTCTATCCATTGCTGTTGTTTAGGTACAGAGCTAGGTATTGGTGATTTACCATAAATTCCATGCAGTTGTACATGATGTTTGTTACACAAGGTAAAAACTAGATCATATATTTCCACACGGTGCTCTGCAATAAACTCATCACGAATTGCTAGAACTTTTTCATCAGTACTAATATCATAACCTTTTTTATTTACCCACGCTTCTAATAAATATGTAAGGCTGTGTAGATGATGTAATTCAAGTTCTTTTTGGCTTTCACAAATATAGCAGTGAGATTGCTTTTCATATGCGCTTTTAGCTTTGTCTCGTATATGCTTTATTGGTATACGTTTATTAGTATTTACTGCCATAAAATATTATTCCACGATTTTAGCTATTATAACTTAAAAGATACAAAAATGTCAAGTAGTAAATTTTACTTTGCTACTAATAAAATTTACTACTTGAAAATTTTTAATCATTCCTGTAAAATGGATTATATAAACTTTTTAGAGGACTAGTACAATGACAGTTGGCATTTATAAATTAAATTTTTGTGGAACTAATAAAGTATACATAGGGCAATCTATAGATATTGAGCGCAGATATATTAGCCATAAAACTTCGCTAAAAAATCAAAAAAGCAGAAAAAAATTACAGCAAGCTTACAATGAATTTGGTATGCCAAACTTAGAAATTTTGGTTGAATGTACTGTTGATGAATTAGATTCTATAGAAGAAGAAGCTATTGCAATATATGATTCTGTAAATAATGGGTTTAATGCTTTTAAAAGTTTTACAAATAGACAGGATTTATATGGTGAAAATGCCGGCAACGCAAAATATAGTAATGACTTAATTATAGAAGTTTTTCACTATCTTGTAGATAATAAATTAACTCATAGAGAAATTATAGAAATAACAGGTATTAGCCGCGGAGCATTAGCAGATGTTTCTAGTGGCGCATCACATAGTTGGTTAAAAAATTTGTATCCAGCAGAATATAAATTACTTTTAGAGTTAAAGGGTACTAAGAGAAAGGTTGCGAAAAATATTAAAACTACAGGTTATCCTCAAATAATAAGTCCTGATAATATTATTTATGACATTAAGCCCAGTCTTAGGGGTTTTTGTAGAGAGCATAATTTAAACCACGGCTCATTAGGCGAAGTATTGCGTGGACATAAAAAACAATACAAAGGCTGGAAAGTACCCTATACTACATAACTGTATAGTGCATAACGAACAGCATCAGCCATGTGACTGTACTCGTTGTGTTTAGGACGTTCACGCGCTAAATTTTCGCGGTTATCCCACTGATAAGCATCTAGCATAGCTATAACGTGGTGACAATTTCTGTGTACCCTAAATCTGCCTTGCTGGACTAGTGTTTGCACGTATGCAATGCCTGCAAGTACGTCTTTTTTAGCTTTAGTAGTAGCAATATCGTAGTTGTAAGCTAGGTCAGCAGCAAATTGTGCTGCTGCACTATCAATAAATACAGTTTGTATACTCCAACTATCTATCATTCTATGAAAATGTTCGGCATGTTCTCTAGTAGTACGCTCTGGCTCCAAATAATCTTCTACAGCATAAAAACAGTCGGTATTATAGTCGTATATTATGTTAACCCAGGCAGTGGCATCCTTGTATCCTACATCTACACCAGCAATAGCTTCACCGCGCAGGTCTGGTAGTTGGTCTAGGATATACTCAGGCTTAAACCCTTCATAAATTTGGCCTAAGTAACTAGTAAAACTTGCCATATATTCCTGCTCAAACTCCGACTTCGACATGGATCTACGTGCTTCATCAACATCCGACTGTGCCATGCGGCTATTCTCCGAATAATCTGCCTGCAAACTAACCCACTCTGGAAAGTTAGGGTCAAATCCACGCGACCAGAACTTTGAAAACCAGTTGTTTTTACCACGTGGTGTGCTAATAAATATGGCTTTTGCCGATGGTTTGTCTAGTGTAGGGCGTAAGGCAATGTTAAATGCGTCCTCGCCATGCTCACTAAGTGCAGCCTCGTCGAATATTATAAGGTCATAACTACGACCAACTGTTGAATCCACTGTGCTAATAGATCCCATTCTGATAGTTGATCCATTGCTGAGCTCAATAATCTTGTCCTTGAGGTTATCACGGGTTACTTCCAGGTCAAAATGCTTGATTAACCTACGCTGCAGCTCAAAACTGATTGCACTCAAATTATAGTTAGGGCTAATGATAAGTACATTACTGTTGGGTACTAGTGTAACCAGCTGACCTATAACATTGGCTATGTATGTTTTGCCCAATCGTCTGGCAAGTGCAGCACAGATAAACCTATACTGTGGATCATTAACACTATTGATTAGTGCGATTTGGGGCCTGTTGATGGTATCGTATAGATTTAAGAGTCGTAAGTAGTTGTCGATAGGCAGTTTGATAAATCGCTTGGTAGGATCAAACTCCTTAATGTACTCTGTTTCTACGTTATTTCTGCTTACTACGAGCATGGATGAGTTCCGCTAGTGCTATTGTTATTAAGATGCTAAGGCCGATACAGTTTAGGGTGAACCATAGGGCACTCATATGCCGTCTCCACTCACAAGTTTATGTATAAGCTGCGAATACTTGCTGCCATCATCATTGATTTGCACGTTCACCTGCTTTTGTGGGCCTGGAGCTTGTGTGCGCAGCTTTTCCAGCTGCAATTGCTTGTCTAGGAGATCCATTGACATTTTATGCGACAGGTGTAATAAGTCTGCAATATCTTTGCTAGATCCAACACCAGCTTCCTCCAACTCAGAAAACTTTTGCTTGATTAGTGCATCCATTGCCTGACGCATTAAAAATCGGTTGTTGTAGCCCATGTCAAAGAATACTTGGTCAATATACTGCTTGACCTCGCGGCGACCTAAGATTTGTGTGACTTGGTCTGGATGTAGGCTTAGTTCATGGGCTACCCTTTTAGCATCATTAAGCTGAAGATAGCAGTTGGCTACTTCCAGTGCTTCTGGTGAGATTTGTAGGGTTTCGGCTGGTAGGTGTGTAGTCATTGGTTTCTCCAGTTTATTGGAGTATATCATGGGTGGTAGTTGTTAGGCAAGTTGAAAATTTTTTGGGCAGTGGGCTGTTGTGGCTGTTGTGGCTGTTGTGGCTGTTGTGGCTGTTGGTACGGTTTAGGGTCGGATTTGGCACCTTGGTCTTTTCGAAAAATTTTTAATGATAGGCCGTAAGCGAGGGCCCCACCGCTATAAGTTATATAAAGTCTAACAACCGCCCCTGGTCGGTATAAGTTCTATAACTTAGCACAAAACTTGTAGTAAAGTTTATAACTGTGTTAAGCCGACCAATGGTAGTTACTGGCCGACGAGCGGTAAGATTTTTTACTTGACTTAGCACTACAACTAGCCTATACTAGAGTTTCTTTCAACACAACAGGAGTAGCTGAAATGGCAACAGCCAAAGCCCCTAATTATAGCCCTGAGCAAACTGCTCAGATTGTGGCCGACTATCAGGCCGGTGTTAGCGTTGAGCAAATTGCACAAGCAATGGGCAAGACTGTTCGCTCAATTGTAGCAAAGCTCAGCCGTGAAAAGGTTTACGTCGCTAAAGAATATAGAACCAAGAACGGCGAAAGCCCCATCAAAAAAGACGTTCACGCTGATTTTATCGGCGCAGCTCTCAAGCTCTCAGAGAACGATATAGAATCGTTAACGAAAGCTAACAAGAGCGCACTGCGTGCAATCAGCGATTTTATCAGGCAATCTGCCGACTAGCAAGGGGTAGGGGCGCAAGCCCCTACTATAACGATATGAATTATAGAAACATTATTATGATGATGCTGTGGTTGTACGTTATGGGCATGCTATGGTTTTTAGCACGATACAGTTTCACGTGAAACACTGCTCTAGGTTATAGAACTTAGAGCGCTGACGCGCCAAATTATAGCATATAATTTGCAGCCGTGTCAAGCCCCAGGGCCGCCGTTCATCGGGTAGGGTCGACCACTGGTCGGCTGATGTGTGGCAGGCTGTAAGGTATGGATGGTAGGCAATTGTCGCTTGGACGACATTTGACCTCAAAAATTCAGGTATACTTGTTTCTGTTGTAGGGCATGACTCTAGGCGGCTAGTAACCCCGCCTACCCTCGGATAGGGCCGATAGGGCAAGGGCAGACAAGTTAAACCTTACAACATTCTAGACTTTATAAGGATATAGGTTATGAAAAGGATAGCAATCTATGACATGGATGGCACAATCGTTTGCAGTATGCACAGGTATCGTACCATTGTTGATAACGGTATTGAGCGCATTGACCTCGACTACTGGCGTGCTAATGAATATCGCGCACTGGAGGATTCACTGTTACCACTTGCAGAACAATATAAAAACGATCTCGATGATCCCTACTGTATTGTTGTTATTGCTACTGCCCGCATTTTGCGGAACCCTGATCGTGCATTTATTTATAGCAGACTAGGTACACCTGACCATATAGTTAGCCGTAATGAAAATGATAACCGTTCTGGTGCTACTCTCAAGATTGAAGGACTAAAACGGATTTTCAAATTGTATAGCAATTTAGGTTATCATTTTAATGACGCTGTATTTTATGAGGATAATGTAGCATATCTTAAAGCGGTTTGTGATTACTTTAACATTAGGGGCGTTTATGTTCCAAGCAAACAAGGACATTGATATGAAAAATGTAAAGGCTATAGAACTTTGGGCAATGCAGGACAAATTTTGCGATCTGTATTTTGATATATACGGCTATCGTCCAGATTTTGGAACGGTTAGCGATTGGAACGATATAGGTTGGGTTATTAGAATGTACGATAGCCTTTATAAAGAATATAACAGTTTACCTGAGGAATTAGTATGAGCGAGCAATATTGGAAAGACCTAGCCAATCGTTCTACGTTTTGGCACAAACTTGCTAGTCGCATGTTGTTAGAAAATGCAGAACGATATTTACAATATTCTAGAAACGATATTAGTCGCGGCCACTTGGTAGGCGCTGAATTGTACCAAAAAATGGCACAGCGTAATCTTGCAATTTGGGATAGTTTGCACAAAGTTTAGGTTTCACGTGGAACACTGTTCCACGTTATGGCTATAAATTATAAAATTTATAGCCATGGCGCCAAAAATTATACCATAATTTTTGCAGGCGTGTCAAGGCCCGGGCCGACCGTTCGTCGGCTCCTGGCGACCGCTGGTCGGTCGGATGTGCGGCGGCCCACAGCCGATGGGCGGCAGCCAAAACTGGCACTTGCGCGGATTTTGTGGTATACTAGGGGTTCTGTCACATTTACTAGGTTATAAATTATGAAACGACAATACTTCGCTGTTCTAGATACTGAAACGACTATCAACGATACCGTTATGGATTTTGCCATTGTGGTTTGTGACCGTCACGGCAAGATTTACAATAGTTGTAGCGTTCTAGTTCGTGAGTTCTATGACCCTGCAACCTTATTCCATGACAAAAACAATAACGGTTTCTGGGCCTCTGCTAACCTTGAGCGTCGTCGTGCTAATTATCAGAACATGCTAGATTCTGGTACACGTATGCTTGCGTCGGTAACCGCTATAAATAATTGGATTAATAAATGTATCGGTACTTATGACCCTATTCTAACCGCATACAATCTCGCCTTCGACGCTAGCAAATGTGCTAACTCTGGTATCGTTCTAGATTCTTTCACTAGCCGCTTTTGCCTTTGGCAAGCCGCTGTAGGTAACATCTGCCGTTCCAAAAAGTATAAGCGTTTTGTGCTCGACAATCATCGTTTTAATAATGCGACCGATAAAGGTAATATGACGTTCAAGACTGATGCCGAGACTGTTGCAGGTTTTGTAACTGGTAATCTTACTACTGAACCCCACACTGCCCTTGAGGATGCCCGCGATTTTGAGATTCCAATCCTACAAAAAATTGTACGTTCTAAAGGTTGGCGCGATAAGATCGAGCCCTATGATTGGAAAAAATTTCAGGTCAAGGATCATTACAATGTTTGATACATTCGGCGTTCTAGGTTCTATACTGCTTGGGGCTTCGGCCCTGCCCCAAGCCATTGAATCCTATCGTTCTAAAAACTCAGACGGGCTTACACTAGGTTTTATAACAATGTGGTGGACTGGTATGGTTTCCATGACAGTCTATATCGTGCCCAAAGGCGATATGATTCTTATAGCAAACTATATCGTCAATCTATTTCTTGTAACAATTATTGCGAGGTATAAATTATGGCCGATTCGTTGATAAAAGTTGTAACAGCCGCTGTTACCCTACACTGGACTGCTATGCAAGAATTGTGGCCAGAACTAAAAACGCATAGCGTTCCAAAAGTTAGAATTAGCAATCGCATGTATCGCACTGCGGGCCTCGCACACTGCGAGGTGCATGAGGTAGAATTTGCTAGCAAGTTTTTTAACCGTTATAAAGCCGAGATGCTTTGCGTTATTGTACCGCATGAGCTAATCCATGTTGCAGATTATATAATTAATGGCGAAGACCCCACAGACTTTTGGCATGGCCCTGATTGGCGGCGCATGATGCTAGAGTATGGCTTGCCACCAAGCGCAACCCATGAATATTATATAAATAAAAACGAACCAATTGTGAGGACGTTATAAAAAATATAGCGGCACAAGCCGCTATATTTTTTATTATATCGCTCTAAGTTATAGAATTTAGAGCGATGGCGCCAAAATTATGATATAATTATATCATAATTTTTGCCTGCGTGTCAAGCCCTGCGGGGTGCCGTTCGTCGGATGCAGTCTGCCGCTGGTCGGGTGGGGTTGCCGCTGATCCACCTGATGAATGGTAGGCCAATTGTCGCTAGGGCGACAATCTGCCAGGCAGATAGGTGTATAATGGGTTCTGTTGCAGGGGACATGGGGTCGAAACTGCAACAGTTCTAGGAGCTATAGCAATGGCAGAAAAAGCCGTTAACTATACCGCCGAGCAAACCGCTAAAATTATAGCGGACTATCAGGCGGGCGTCAAGGTCGAAGATATTGCTTCGGCTATGGGTAAAACCGTTCGTTCGATTGTAGCGAAACTTTCGCGCGAGAAAGTTTATGTTGCAAAACAGTACGTTACAAAAACTGGCGAAAAGCCCGTTAAAAAAGATGTAACGGCCGATGCAATCGGCGCGATTCTTCGCCTATCGGAAAACGATATAGAATCGCTAACTAAGGCTAACAAGTCGGCTCTTAAAGCGATTTTCGATGCTTTAGCTAACAGCAAACCGCTGTAAAAACTGGAACGGGCCAAAACCCGTTCCGTTCTAAACTCTAAAAGGAACTACTGTTATGGAAAAAATGACCAAAAACCAAAAAATCATTCGTAAGGACTTGCTTGCCTACGTTCTAGAATCTGGCGGAATTGTCCACACTCGCGCACCTATGGGTGATGAAAACGGATTCGCTCTTGTGGCCATGCCTTGTGCGCACAATGCGCGTCATGCTAAATTTTATGACGTTAGCTTTGCTTGGTGCGCTGATAATGACAAGTTTGATCGCAAGATTGGCGAGTTCTTAGCCCTAGAGCGTTATATGAATTGCGAAACTACCAAGCTTCCAGGTTATATAATTGATAACATGCTGGAAATGGATTTGGTAGACTAGGATTCTAAAAACCATAACGGCCCCGAGCGGGCCGTTATTTTTCACATAACGGTTATAAAATATAGAATTTGCACCGCTATATTTTTTATAGCGGTGGCGCCAATTATACTAGTATAATTGCGCGGGTGTCAAGCGTTTTTCCTGCCGTTCATCAGCCGCTAACTGCCACTGGTCGGGTCGATTGGCCAGGTTATGATTTATATAATTTATAACGATATGGCGCCAAATTTTACCATAAAATTTGCGTGGGTGTCAAGCGAAAATGCCACCGTTTGTCGACCCTAAGCCGCCGCTGGTCGGTTAGTTTCTATAACGTACCAATTTCTGTAACCATGCTAAATTATATAAACCATAACGGTTTAGGGTCCATAACATTATACGTTCTAGAACTTAGCACACCACCAGTGGTGCTGCGCCAGTGCAAAAACTCAAGTGCTAAACTTTGAGCTTGCGCCAGTGCCAAAACTCCACAAGTGCAAAATCTTGGGGGTCTGCGCCAACATTATAGTGCAAATCCCTGACCCAAGTCAAGTAAATAATTCTGACCCTAAACCGCAGAAACCCACTATGTCACACAATAAAAAAGCCCTGCACAAGGCAGGGCTTATTGGCTAGAATTTAGCTGGATTATCGACGATTATTGCGGTTTAGGGTCAGATAAGCGGTTTTCAAGCAATTTAAGTACGTTTTTGTTGACTTTTTCCAAACTCTCCAGCTGATCGCTTGGCACCTCCAACAATTCGGCCAATCGTTCGATCATCTCGTACTTCTTGATGGGCACCTCACCACGTTTGTTGACATACGTCTTTTTTTGGTAGACACCCAAACTGCTCAGCTTGGCAATTATGCTACGGTCAGCGACGCCAAGACCTTCTGCTATTTGTTTAGCGGTTTGACCACTTTTATACTGCTCCACAATCTTGTCAGTTAGTTCCTTGTTGTATTTCATAATTTTGACCCTAAATCGTTATATTATTAAAATTGTTAGTAACTAAACTATCAACTATAATTAGTCCCATGGCAATATCTCGCGTGTTAGCACCTTGGTCGATTCCTTGGATACACTAACAATGCCGCTTGTATCATCTATTAATGGTTTAGGCATTGCATCCCAATTATTAGGGTCTAAGATCATGTCACTGTTACGATGCTTGGGATGTGCTAGCCAAATTTGACAAACCATAGTTTGCACAAGTTTAGGGTAGTTGCCTAATTCAGTGTCCTTGATACCTGTTAGTGACCAAGTACTCTCTGGATTTTTAAGCTCACCAGTTTTTGATCCGCTTTTTGTAATTAACCCTTGAGTGCGTATAGCTAGTAGTCTGTTTTGGCTAAGGTCTATAGGCTCTATATTTACTAGTGATTCATATAAATCAGGTTCCAGCAACCACTCTAAGCCCTCGATTTCACGAAATTGTTCATAGCTATAACCTTGATAGCGCTTAAATCCTAACATAAGGAGTGGAGTTAGCTGCCCATACTGTGGCAGTTTAGTTTGTGTTCTAATGAGCAAGCTACGCTTTACACGACTAATCCTATAAATGGCACGAGCCCAATTATTGGTGCAATTTTTGGCTACAGTAGTTTTACCGTCATTGTAGAGTTGCCAGCTGCCAAACCAATTTACCAGCTGTGGTAGTAGCCAGCTAGCATGGTTGCAAAGATTGTTGTCTTTTACCCAGGTTTCAATTGATTCAGTAGCTTGATTGGCTAGGTGATCCAGTTCTAAGGTTTTTATATCTTGCTGTCTAATATACATTTTAGCTTGTTTGGTTAGTTGTGGTTTTGCTAGGGCTGGAGCACTTTTGGGGGGTGGGAAAATTTGCTTTAATTTTTATATTTGCTCTTTTTAAGGTTCGAGATTTGACCCTAAATCTCTAGAATTAGCTAGCCTTGTACCGGTTGCGAGCTACCTAGCACAAAGCCCCCTGGATCCCCCCTTGCCAGGACACCCCCCAGAGTTTTGTACTAGTTGCACTGTACAGCTGCTAATTCTAAATTTTTTCAATTTATAATAAATTATATCACATTTGCATAAGCAAAAACAAGTGAATTTTTTAGTGAGGGTTGTTGAGGTTTAGGGTCAGAGGAAGCGGTTAGTTTCAATTGTGTAGACTAATAGTTGGTAGAATTCTGGTGTGCTCAGCTCACTCTTGTAAAGCCTTAGCCCCCACTGCGTTAGTGCTGCTGCAATGGCTAGGGTATCGTCGTTGTAGTGTATCCTTAGCTTGTCGATGAATTCTTGGACATCGTCGTTAAGGTCTTTTAGTTGCTGGTTGGTTAATTCTTGAGACATGTTTTATAGCCTTTTAGATAAACAAAAGCCCGCACAAGGCGGGCTTTTGAACTGCGCTGTTTTTGGTTTAATGGGGTGGATTACTTTTATGTAGTGCTACTACGACCACCATTCATCTTTGTCTACACTCTAGACGATTGCGAGTCGTCGTAAGTCGGTGTAGTTGATGCCACGAACATTTGCTGTTCTTAGTTGCTTTAGGTCTTGGGTTCCAGCCAAGATGGGCAACTAGCGCGTCTAGGATTTGCACCTAGATTACCCTGCGTTGAGGGCTATTAACAATTATAAGAACGCGACTAACCAGGCACTGTGGTTATAGCCTTGCCATTTATTGTTGGCGCATTGGCCCCTTAGGGCACAAGCAGTTTTAGGTTACTGCTAAACCCCGACCCTAAACTGGATCGGTTTCAAACCTTAGCAACGCACTGTTTTTAGTTGCTGGCAGCTAGCTATAGGCTAATGTTCACTCTGCACTGTGTTTGAATTGTTGGCCAGGCTAGAGGGCTTATTTCTAGCACACCTTTGCTCTGAGCACGTTTGAGCTACTGGCATGTAGTGGGTGGCCGCCATGCTTTCGCAGAATCGGCTCCACTGGTTTCTAACTCTCGTGTTAGATAACGCATAACTACGTATATGCTACGGTAACAGGTCTTTTGGTTAACCCCTATAACTATTGACAAACTAGGGGGCTGGTTCCTTTAGGGTGGTTGCAGCTTCCACCATGTGCGTCCGTTCCGCAGCAGGTTAGCTACGCAAGCACGTTGGCCACAGATTTCAACACATTTGTATAACCACCAGTTGCATGGGATCAAGCCGGTGATTATACAAATAGGTTGGTTGGTCAATGTTGTTTTTACCTGGCACTCTGCATATAGCCCTTGGTTGATCTCCTTGGATTGCCCGGCCTTCTCGCCCGACTATACTTTTAGGATTTGCACCTTTCAGGAGCGGATATTTTTAGTATCCACATTTAACAACGACCATCTGCCATTCGTGGGGTCTGTGTTAAGGGTGTTTTCAACACAGATTAAGAACTTATCCAACAGATTAATGTTGGCCCTGGTTCGCCCTAAACTTGTCACTCAATAATAATATTATACACTGTGGGAACATAAACTTCAAGTGAATATTTTTACTGCTTTAGTGTTTGTGTTTCGATGAAGTTGTAGAAGTTAATGGTACTGTCCACACTATTAGCCCAACGATCAAATTCATCGAGAGGGCAGCTAATGTCTACAAAGAAATCAGGGTATGCCCAGTAACGAAAGCGATACAGTCTGTTACCACGCTTAGCCATTGCACCTATCTTAAAGAAGTCACGATCAACCTTAAAACCCTTACGCTTTAACATGGTCTTAAATTGGCTAGCACTCATGCCAGCAAGCTGATCTCGGCTAGGCTTCTTTGCAGTATACTTGAATCGCATAGGTGCTCCTTGTAATTTGCTATTTGTCTAGGGTTAGAGGGAGTACCGCTGCTAAGTCATAGCTTAGCCCGAATATTAGTTGGTTGTACTCTCTGGCGATTGTTCTCTAACCGATAAATAATATTATACAGACTTCTGACCAACAAATCAAGTGAATATTTCTAGTCTTTATAATTTACCAAAACTCGTAAACAGTCCCACTGGCCATATGTGAACTGCAGGGTACGGTTGTTGATGGTAACATCAAACCCTTCACCATTACTCCACTCACATACCTCCATAAAATCACCATCACTAGCGTGAAGGCAATATGCACTAAGTTCGGCAAATTTAGCCTTACGTGTATACACTTCAATAGTCATTGTCGCTCCTCACATTATATAAATATTATACACTGGTTAGGCCGGCACTTCAAGAGAATATTTTCCGTTTAGCCGAATAACATGGCTAATACGAGTGAGAGTAACAGTAACACAAAAATTATAGTGCGCTTGTAGCCGTGGTTGTCATGATCCATGTTTTACTCTATGTATTTTAGTTGCCAATTATTGCAAGTACCACGAATACCATCGTTATACTCTACTAGTACATTGCCCCAAAAACTCTCAGGCCCGTCATAGCTTAGGTGCTGTTTGATAACAGTAGCCTGCATTTGATTTGGCAGTACTAGTACTTTAGTGCCAGCGGTAAATTTAGCTGTTTGACCACTACTATCTATCTTGCATGTACAAGTATTAAACTCCTCACACTCATCGTCTATTTCTAGGAAGTCCCAGTCTGGGCATAAGTGTTTATACAGTGCCAAGGATGCGCTCCTTGATAAGCTGTTCAGCTGCAAGCAGTGCACTGTTCCAACTGTGGGTGCACAGTGGATTGCCGTCGGCGCCAACGCCCGAATATCCGCGTAAGTCTTGTAATGCCTCTAGCGCTACTTCAACTAGGGCATTATTATAGTTGACCCATTCATATTCATAGAACTGATAAACACCTAGGTTTGCCTTGTGTGTAGCACCGTGCTCTTTGGCAAGTTTAACAATCTGGGTCATAACTCATCCACTCATCGTACTCACTAGGCTCGTACACACTACTATCAATATCGCTGGTAAAGTCTATGGCATCGCCAAACTCGTCGTAGACGTGACAATCGTATTGTGTTGGGTCTGCATCTGCATGCCACCTGCTAAACTTTAGTCTAGCTTCGTAAAGATAGTCAACCTCAAACTCATCAACAACGGCACTAGTTAAGCTGTTAACAACTTTACATGTATACATTTGTTCTCCAGACAAAAACGGCAGCCAAGTGGCTGCCAAAGAAAAATCATATTCAAACACACTTGACGAGGCGACCAGTGTGCTTGAATATGATACCAGTCCCTAAACTGGATCATATTGTCTTGTTACTATTGGACGACAGTCCGCAGGTCTCAAATAACCTTATGCGTAGTCCACCATCACTCACATATTTTAGTTGACGGGACTCTCACCCGCCTCGACATTGGCCGCTAGCCACTAGGGAATGTGACAGCAAGCTTATCGGGCCTTATTATCCTTACCCTAAACCGCGGCAGGTGCGGCAATTGAAGGCCACAGCGTCAACCTTGTGGGTTTAGGGTTTCATCATATCGCAATGAATCATCAGAGGATTTGGCTAGCCACCACTTCCACATGGCCCTAGCTTGAGCTGTTACTCTGTCCATACCTTAGTCGGAGTAAGGTAGACTCCGTTACCGTTTTACCCTAAACCTGGATGTCTGCCCAGTGGGAGGTTTGGCAACTAACCTAAAGCCCCTAACGCTGGCTATATCGCGCTTAGTTGTTGGAAGCAACTAAGATTTTTTATCGTTGATTTCTCCTGTAGATTATTAGCCATTAGGATACTGCCAAGTACAGTCAGTGGTCGCTACAATGCACATTTTGTATAAGATAAAATATTTACTAAGCGTGGCAAAATGTCATTTAAAGCTGTGGGCCTTGTCAGGCTTTACTTTCCTCACTGACTATAATAATATTATAGCAAGGTTTGGGCTACAAGTTCAAGATAAAATTTTTAATCTTGAACTACTAGGTGCTTATATGTATTTTCACTTGATCTAAACAAGTAGTCGCGTACAATCTCCTGCCGCATTAGTTCACAAGTCCAGATTACAAGTTCACGGCTATAGTGTTCAAACTCACTAGTATAATCACAGCTCCAGTCAATATGTCCAGGCCCAGGGCCGTGTGGTTCACTATTCCAAAATACAAAGCCACATTCCCTAGCCAGTGCCTTAAATCTTGGCGACAATTTTGTGGGTGTTTGTGGTTGTTGATTTGGTTTAAGAGCACTGTTAATTGCGTCAATAATCTCTTGATCCACTACGCATCTCCACTAAAAAGATCGCCTTGTTTATTAATTTCATCCCACAGAATACGCTCTACCATTTTGTTAAAGGTAACGTCTAGATCGTGTGCAAGTTTTGCTATTTGTAAAAATTCTTCGTCAGTTAACTCAACCTCGATAGTTTCATACTTCTGTTCCATGACTGATTCCAAAGTGTTGTTTAATCTTATTGGTCATTGCCACTTTATTAGGTGACTTATTAGCTTCTATAATTGCCAGGCAATCTTCAACTACAAGTTGCACTAGGAGTTCATAGTTGGTTTCATTCTTCATAAACCTAGCAAAACTCCGGCGACGATAAGTTTCTACTAATTGTTTGTTCAATTGGGTGCTCCTAGCCAATATCGGCCAATCATGGTTAGCATTACTACTATAGCACCGTATAAGGTAGCGTATAGTAGGTAACGTTCATAGCGATTTTTAATCATATACCAGGGAATTTGCTTGAACACATAAACATCTTGTATCCACAGCTGGTCATTGCTAAGATAGCTTAGTTGTGGTGGTTCGTAGTACTTGCCAATCTTAACACGTTGATTTAATGGAATAGCTACAGGTACTAATTCACCGTCTCTGATATAATATGCCACTACATTGCCCTTTCACCGTGTTCGTGGAAGCCTACATGACCACCACGAAATTTAATTATACGCTTACATTCTTCAAAGCTGATTGGAGTATAGTCAACACGTTCTACACTTACGTTAAAATATCTAGGGTCAACTTTATCACCTGCTAGTACAACCTCACGATAGTGTAGGTGTCCGTGAATATTACAGCCAAATCGCTGTAGGCTATCTGGATGTACTGGTATATGACTCAACAGCATACCGTCAAGTACATGATAACCACGAACATCATCTACGTAATTGAGGTATTCTTCAGCAGGAAAAATATCGTGATTGCCTTTGATCAACACCTTACGTCCGCTAAGTCTGCCCAACACATGTAGGTTTTTACGATTGATAACTACATCACCTAGCATGTATACACGGTCTTTACTATTGACAACACTGTTCCAGTTGTCGATCATGTATTCGTCCATCTCTTCAACACTACTAAAGGGACGCAGCCAAGTGCCGTCGTGCCTGGTAAATTTTATAATATTAGCATGACCAAAATGCATGTCACTGATAAGCCAACAATTGGCCATGTTATTCTCCTTTAATCGTACTGACTTCTACCTATATCTTCTACGTCACTTTCTAAACTGTCTAAGGTGTCAGTCATACCTTTATTATATATCATTTGAAGTAGCGTGGCAAGTTCATAATCTCGCAGCTTAAAAACACTTGTAGCCAAAATATCACTGTTGGTTAGTTTAGTAACCTTAGCAATATCTTGGCTATATAATTCTAATACTTGCTTGACTATGTTAGGTGTCATCGCCAAGTCCTGTGCGTTTCTGCTATCCACTCGATACCATCATACTCACAGATCATCCAGTCAACGTCACTGGGTATTTCAACAATTTTAAGTTCGCTGTGGTTGCCATTAGCGGCATCGCCCAGTGTTTCTAGACATTGAACTAGGTCTGGATCATCACGGCTAAGATCATCAGCATATAGGGGCCTAGCGCTTTTAGCCGTAATAAAATAGCTTTGATCGTAGTCGTTGCAGGCATGTTGCCAACCCTTACGTTTAGCAATAAAACTGTAGCCCTCATCGCTAATGTCAAACCTGCCATAGTCTCGGTTAATTACAATTTTAGTTACATCCATTGATCTTTCCTAAAGTTGATAAAGATTTGCTTAACCTTTTCTACATCTTCATTAAAACCAGCAGCAACACGATCTTCCAGTTTATCTATTAGTTGGCCTAATCGCTCACCGTCCCAGATAGCGTTGTGTATGGCTAAGAAACCACTCATTTGTGCTTGTGCATAACTCTCCGGCCCAAAACCGAATACGTCATAGAGGGTATAGCGATAGCTACCATGTTCCTCAATTTCAGCTTTGTATAGGAGTCGCATAACACTGCAAAATGCCTTAAGCTGATCATCTTTGCTTAAACCATTCCAGAACTTGCTGTGATCTTCTTCAAGCTCCAGCTCCCACAACTTAAAACTATTTGCTAATTCATCGTCAAACATTTAATACCTCTGCTGGAAATTCTATTTTACCATCCCACTCTAGTTGCTGCGACTCAAAGTCTGTGAGTACATTATCCTCAACCACATGATAGCCCAGCCAGGTTTCCCACCACATTGGCGTATTATGCAATTCGATAACAGCCTTGGCTAGTTCTACTTTACGCTTAACATCCTCCTCGGTATAATCACAAGGTAATTGGACTACATAATCACCACTACCTTTAGCCTTCCAGTAGGGATCATTTTTAGTTCCATAATTGTTGTAAACTTGTGTGGTAATAATAATTTTCATAACTGTCCTAGAATAGAAAAGAGCCAGCTATGCTGGCTCCAAGATCAGGCATCAAGCTTTGCTGCTAAGTGCTCAAGCACTTCGTGGTTGGCTTTTTCCAGGCTCTCAAACACCTCGCTAGGAACACCAACACGATTAGCAATGCGCTCAACAAGATCACTTTTCTTAACACGCACACCGCCGGTAGCCTTGCTCTTAGCCACATAAACACCTTCACGGCTAAGTTTGGCAACAACACTGCGGGTAGTTTTGCCAATCATCTGTGCAATCTGCTCAACAGGAGTACCCTGCTTATACTGCTCAACAATCAACTGGGTCTGCTCAGCGGTATAGTTTTGTGCTTTGTTTTCCATTTGTTTTTCCTTTGGGTTGTTTGCGAATCAATAATATGATTATACAGACAATCACCTAACCCGTCAAATGAATATTTTTAGTTGTTTATTTGGTTTTATTGGTTGTCTGCCAATCAATAATATAATTATACAGACAAAGCCCACATACGTCAACGGAGTATTTTTAGTCGTTGTAACAGCTGAAGTAATTCTGGACCTAAACCGCTAGCCCAGGCAGCAAGCTGCCAGCCAGCTATACCGCATACTACAGCCAAAAACAGCTTGTCGCTAAGTAACAATCCTAACAGTGCTAGTGCTCCATAGCCTAGCACAAAAGCAGCCATGCTGCACACAAAACTCTTGTCATGCCAGCTACGTTTAAACTCCTCAAACCACTGTTTCACGATCATCCTCCACAGGCCACATGCGTAAGTAGTTTAGTGCAAATGCAATATCTTCATTGGGATAGCCGTGCTTAAATAGCCAAATGTCTAGTGGCTCCTCACCGTCCCACAATTTAGGAAAGCCATAGGCCCAGCCACTGGGCGGATCAACCATAATGTGTTTCATATTACTCTCCCTGGTAAACATTAGACTGCCTAGCACGCTAGGCAATGTGATGCTTACTAGTGTTTAAACTGTGACCAAACTCGTTGACGAATATCCTGCTGCAATTTGTCTGGCAGGTGTACATAGTCAAGTTCTGCACTTAGTTTTGCACCGTTTTTAAATGCCCAGTCAAAAAACTTGACGACTTCTTGACTAGCCCGTTTATCCTGTGGTTCCTTGTACATTACAATAAAACTAGCAGTAGAAATTGGCCAGGCATCTTTATGAGCTTGATTAACAATGCTCAACCCCATACCAGGTACACTAAACCAATCCGCCGCTAGTGCGGCAGCTGCAAAGTTTGCATCATCTGGACTAATCCAGTTACCTGCTTTATTTTGCAGTTGCAAGCTAGTCATGTTATTCTTTTTAACGTATGCATACTCTACATAGCCAATAGAACCCTTAATTCTAGTAACATTAGCTGCTACCCCTTCATTACCTTTGCCGCCTACAGCAGTTTGTGGAATCCACTTAACAGCAGCACCTTTACCTATTTTAGTTGACCATTCCTGGCTAACACTGCTAAGATAGTCTGTAAAGTTAAAAGTAGTGCCCGATCCATCAGCACGATGCACTACAGTAATTGTTTGATCTGGTAACTTTTTACCAGGATTTAGTGCCAGCAACTTTTGATCATTCCACTTGGTGACTATACCCATATATACTTCAGCAAGTACTGAACCTGTTATTCTTAGTTCATTGGGCTTAAATCCCTCAAGATTGACTACAGGTACAGTGCCACCAATAATTGCTGGAAACTGAACTTGACCATTTTTATCTAAGTCCTCACCCTTAACCGGAGCATCTGTAGCACCAAATGTTACTGTCTTTGAATTAATCTGACGAATACCGCCACTACTACCAATGCTTTGATAGTTTAAACCAACACCAGTTTGTTTATGGTAGGCCTCTGCCCATTTAGCATAAATAGGGTAAGGAAATGTTGCACCTGCTCCAGTAATGTCTGCTGCTTGTGCTGTGGCACTAATAGTTAGTGCTGTGATGAGTGTTAACAACCGCTTCATGTTTCTCCAGTTTAATCATTGCTTGAATATAGTGCGTTTCATTTTTAGCCGCACCGCCTTGTGGTATCCAACCTGCACGTAATAATGCATTGACCTCTAAGACTAGCCGGTCAATGCTTGCGCTTTCTACTATAACATATCTACTAATCATTTTTAGGTATCAGCTGTACAACTGATTCCTGTTCTATCATTTTAATTATATCTTTGGTTAATTTGTACTCACGCTCAATCCACACTAATTTTTGATGTATAATCTCAAGTTGTTCGCGATAGTAAGCTAGCTCACGCTCTTTTTGTTCTTTGATAGCATATACGTCGTGTAATAATACTATTTTACTCATCGTGCTAAACTAGCTTTATAGTTTCTGATATACTCCGCATCTAGGCTAGCATAGTCGCGAAACTTGTCTTTACCATATTTATCATAAGTATTGATAGCAATACGCTCAAGGTCAAGTAATCGATCTATAGTAATACTAGGTATTTTAGTAAATCGCCATAAATATGCATCAACTAAAAATTCTTTGGTATAGCCTGCCACGTTATTCCTCCAAGTAATATTATATTATAACACTATTGAGGTTGTGGGTCAAGTATAAAATTAGCCAGTCCATAGTATAGCTATAGCAGCTACCATGTATAGTGCTAGTAGTAGATAAGTCCAGCTAAAGTAGTAGCCTATAAATAGGAAAACACCTGCCCAACAAATGTTGTACAGGTGCAGTTGCCAGCTATGCTTCACAGACTAGTCTAATTGCAAAATCTTTGAGTAACCTATTATGTTCTGGGCTGTAATAGTTAACATCAAAATCATCAAACCACCATGGCTCACTTTCAGGATGACAACCAATCAAACCAATTTGCCTGTCCTGGATAACAGCCATAGGATAACCATTTTCGTATCTGGCCACTATTTCAGTGTCCTTAGTTGGTGCGTGAAAAGTGCAACCGTCGTAAAAGTACATGTTATGCTCTACACCTTGCCAGCTAATCTTAGCTATAGTAGGGTCTTCGTGATCGATACCATTGTCTTGGGTAACCACATACTGTCCTATGGCTAGTGGCACAATGTCAAAGTATAGTCCACCGGCCCAGTAAGCACCCATGCAAATGCCAAGGTATTTACCACCAGCTTCTAGATAATCTTGTACCGCACGAATATTATTACGACTCATAACATCGTCAAATACATCGCTGTCGCCAATACCACCACCTACTACTAAGAGGTCACAATCATATAGAGCAAACGGCAGATTTTCTAAGGTAATCATCTGTACCTTAAACTCAGGCTTAAGCGCACTAGCAACAGCATGTGCACAGTCAAGTTCTAGGTAAGGATCACATACTAGTATCTTTGCAGTTTTCATAATATCCTCGTGTTGTGTGTTGGTGTTGCCTACGGGCAATATAGTTGAGTACACTAGCATCCACTTTTGCAACGTGTACCTCGTTGCCTAAACGTGCTGCCTTGCAAGGTTATATTTTCAGGTGGTTGAACGCCAACTGCTAATGTACTCAACTATATTTTGGTTCTAGATAGTGGACTCGAACCACTGACCTAACGATTATCGGTCGTTTGCTCTACCAACTGAGCTAATCTGGATTGGTTGCGGGTCTAGGAGTCGAACCTAGAACGAGGGCTTATGAGACCTTCATGATACCTTTTCAACAACCCGCGATTGTTTGGCTCTGAGAGTAGGGATCGAACCTACGACCAATTGGTTAACAGCCAACTGCTCTACCGCTGAGCTATCTCAGAATTGATTTGGCGGAAAGCCAGGGAGTCGAACCCTGTGACCCACTTTCGTGAATCTACGGATTAGCAATCCGCTGCCTTACCATCCGGCCCGCTTTCCAAATCTTTAATATATCAGCTGTAAACAACTAGCATATTAAAGATTTGGCTCCGGTGGAGGGAATCGAACCCCCACTAACGGTTTTGGAGACCGTTGCACTGCCATTATACTACACCGGAATTGGCACCCCCTGAGCGACTCGAACGCCCGACCTGCGAGTTCGTAGCCCGCTGCTCTAATCCATCTGAGCTAAGGAGGTATTGGTGGACAACCAGGGAATCGAACCCCGTATACCAGAGGTGACAGATTTACAGTCTGCTGCAGTCGCCAATGCTGCTCGTTGTCCATATTTGGAGTGAGAGATCGGATTTGAACCGATGATTGTACGGTTTTGCAGACCGTTGCCTTTGACCACTCAGCCACTCTCACAATATTTATATATTATAGGGCAATTAACCCATTGTGTCAACACTATATTTCTGGACTTTTAGGCCAAACCCAGTAACCGCTAAATTTAGTGTAGTTAGGTCTAGTGTAAGCACTATCAACCCAACGTTCTTGTCTGGCTTGCACAACTTTAAGTCGCCAAACAATTATACCCCACACTAAAAAGAATATGCCAATTCCAAATAGTATTTCCATAGCTAGTCCCACAATCCTTCGTAGTATTTGCCAAATAGTCTATAGCCGTTAGCTTTGCGAGCTTGCCAGGCGTCTAAACCTTCACGGTCAACCTTAATCAGCTCAATTTGCTCTTGAAAGCTTTTGCCACTACGCTCCTCTTGTGTAGGATGAGTGTAAAACTGATCATCGGGATTATCATCCAGTTTTTGCTGAAAAGCCCAAATCATTTCATCTAGTGCCCAGTCCCAGCGTTTAAAGTGATTATCATCAACGTCATAATCATGCTCTTTTGGGGGTGCACTAGTACTCTTGAGATGCTCTGGCACATCCTCGTCATCTACATGTGGAGCACCATGCTTAGTTGCTTTCAATTGCTTGAGCATTGGTACAACTATGTGACTTAGGGTATGATCCATTGACCAAGTATCCCAGGGATTAATCTTTACATACACTTGTCGTTCACGCTTGCTATCTACCCATAATAAGAACTTATGTAGTAGAGTAGGAGTGCCATCCTTCTTTTCAGCAAGCCACTCGCCAAAACGATGTACCCACTGTGGCTTGTCTAGGTTACCTTCTTTGTCTTTGACTTCTTTGACCCACAAGCAAAGCAGGTCAGCTAGCTGATACGGGCCAAACCAGTTTCTATATGGGCCAATAATTACTTTCACGTTAGTTCCTTTATGCTTGTTCTCTGTCTAGGTCTATATATACGCTTGGTTGTGTTACAATTCTACTACTAGTTACGCGAACAGGGCAGCTAGGGTTTGAGCATACATATCCCATAGCACTTTCAGTAGTCATGCCACATACTTGGCAACCCTTTCGCCAAGTAGTAGGATTAACAGGCATAACTGGTGGCACTAGTCGTTGTACAAGTTGTTTTAATTCCACAATATCCTGCTCCAGTTTGTGCAGCTTTGTTTCTAGGCTATCTGGTTTCCAATCTCCACCTATAACCACAGCAGTATCAGGTGATGCACCAGCTTCACGAGCGTATACTTTACCGTCACGATGTTCGTATATGTACTGTACGCCTGGTTTTAGTGATCCCATACTATTTCTCGCTATCTAGTTCACGCTGTGCCTTAGCACCTTGATGAAATGCCTCTTGTATCCAGTATTGCAGTGCATCGTGATCAATTTTATTCATGTCTAACATATCGCCTAAAAAACCGTTGCGGTTTCGCTTACTGTCATAGCTAGGAAAGGACTTGTTATAAAACCACTCAATAAACTTTGCTTGTACAGGTATATTCACTACCAACTCTCCACATCAGTTATATCTACGCTAGTATCACTCATTTTGCCAAAAAGTGAAAACTTTACCTTTATAACAGGCCCAATGCCCGTGTGTTCTTCGTATAATTCATATACGTTAACTTCTTGAAAGTGATCTGCAATCTCAGCCAGTTGATTAATCTGTTTTCTTGACAGTTGCATATTATCTCCGCATAGCGCTGATGTCACGGGCCTCTTGTTGGCTAAAGATAGGCACAGCATTTGACTTGTGTAGTGTACCAATACCAATAATATTGCCACCAGTATATACGGGATTTTCGCGCTTGGCCGCCACACCAGTGCCGCTGTCGCGACTTGGTATATAAGGCGTTTCACGGCCTGGGGGCGGTTGCAATTTAGGAATCTTGTTGGTGCGGTATTTTCTCACGTTAGTATTCCAGTAAATAAAGATATATTATACAGGCCGTAACCATATTAGTCAAGATCGTTTTTCTTGATATGATGTTTAAGTTGGGTTGCTAAGAATGTAATAGCTTCTTGGTAATTATTAATTTGCATGCGCTGACCAGGTAACCAGTTGGGTTTTAGCACTAGTGCAAGTTCTTCGTCTTTAGCAGTAGTTGTATAAATAGTTCTAGGTGTACCATCTCGCCAGTACAACCTAGTGCCAACTATAGTAATAGTATCATACAGTTCTTGTAGTGGGCTACCACTGGCAGCACTTTCTGCAATATTTTTTATGTCTAGGCGTTTAGGTACAGCTACTTTTACATAGCCTTCACTATCTACTTTATCTAATAACCACATTGGTAAGTCTATAACAGTAATAGGCTCAAAGTCTTGCGTGTATAGTACAATATTCATGATATTCGTTCTAGGATCCAGCTATCATTATCACGTTTAACCCAACGTATAATATCGCCTATTTTCCAGCCTACTTGTTCGATCACGTCGTCTGGTAATATAATACAAGGTTCGCCATGCTCGTCTACTTCTACTCTAAGTGTCCAGCTTGTCTTGGGTTCCAAACATAGCCTCCATTGTAATAGGTGCAACATGACAAAGCTCATTGTATGCACATTTAGCTACTAGCCTATGCTCCTTTTGAGTGCTAGGGTCTAGTCGCTGTTTTAAGTAAAATATCCAACTTCGTAGTGTACCATTCATATACATACGGCTAGGTGTTAATCCTTCTGGTAAGATTGCGCGGGCTTGTTCTTTAGCAATACCAGCACTAATAGCCCAGTCGTAGTGTCGCTGTGCATCCTCAGCTATAGTTTTTAATCTATATTCCCACTGTGACCCTAGTATGCGATCTTTATCTTGTAGGTAGTTTAGTGGTATGCTGTTTTGGCGATTCTTTTTATCTTGCAGCCTTGGTTCGCGTGATATATCTAGCGCACCCAACGCTTCAACCGTTTGATAGCGTTGCGAAAACTCTTGAAAACTAAACGACCTATGGCGTAGTATTTGGCGAGCAATATCGCGTGTTGTATTAATTTCCATGCAAACATTAACCATTTCAAATGGACTAACATGGCCTTCCCTAATCATATACTGTAATAGTCCGCGATATTCTTGGTTCATTTGGTTGCTAGGATTACTTACACGCGCAATTTGCGCTATATTTTTGTCTATGTCTGGTGTTGCCCACCAAATATGTGCTGTGTTCATATTATTCCGTGTAAAATACGTGATTACCTATTTTAATTAAATATTGTTTTGTTTTTTGCCACTGTGGTTTGACATATTGTGCATGAAAGTACAGTGCATCAAAGTTTTCTATAAATAGTTTGCCTGCTAGCACACCTTGTGCTACTTTTAAACTTTCTTCCCAGCGAGCTAGGTCATTTATAACATGCTTACTATTATTAGTCCAACTAAACTGGTCTTTACTATAGACCACTTTGCAGATCGTTTTTTCAAAATTACTAGCATGTAGTACTCGGTTTAAGGTTACCTGTGCAACAGCCACCTTACCAGTTAGTTCTTCCCCTCTTGCTTCAAAGTATATATTTTTTGCTAGGCATATTAAGTCTTTTTGTGTATGTTGTACAACATAAAACGCACGAAAGGGCGCATCTGTAAATGTTTTAATAGTTGTGGTAGGGAAAAGCAAACATACTACTGCTAATAACAACATAGCAGTATAGTTCATAGTATTTCCTCGTCAAATCCTATAATAATTGTAACTTTCCTATTATACCGGAATGGCAAAAACTTTTCAAGTGAAAATATGGGCAGGGCGGCGCCAAACTATAAAAAAATTGTCTTGAAAAGTTTTTGCCGGGCTGCTATAATAGGGGAAATGGAGGAGTTAATGTCTAAAATTGTAAACTATACAGCAGAACTAGAACATTTGATAGTAGATACCTTATTGCCTGCTTATGAGGATTATTGTAGGCGCTATCCATTTAGTAAATTAGCCAAAGAAATCAATTATGACATAATCCGTGAAATTAAGCACACAAGGGATTGTGGTGCTTTGCTCAAACCTCGAAAAAACCTATCTTGAAAAATTTTGTTATTAGGGTTATAATATTATCTTGACCCTAAACTACAGAGGACAGTCAATGAAAAAAACGTTATTAACCGCATTAATTGCACTAGGATTTGGTAGTGCACAAGCTGCTGGTTTTGTTAGCTATGATCTAGATCAAGTTAAAGCAGACGCTAAAGGTGGCAAAGATAGTCAGGCACACTATGTTCGTGTTGGAGCTCCTGTTATGGGACTAAACACTATGATGCAACTTCGCACAGCTAGTTTTGATGGTGGTGGTATGGTGCATAGTGCAGAATTTACAGCCAGTAAACAAATCGGTCCGCTAAGCCCATTTCTAGGAGTTGGTCACGATCTTGGCTTTAATGGTAGCAAAAGTTTTCAGTATGGCCTAGTAGGTGTTAGCGGCGGTATGCCAATTGGTAAACTATATGCATATGCTGGTGCTAAAACACGAGTAAACTGGGATGATCACAATCCCAAACAAACAGTTACCTTTTTAGGCGTAAGTGCTCCACTAACAAAAGACCTAAGTGCTAACATTGGTGTTAGTAAAAGTACACAAGATATAAAAGAAAGTGCCTGGGGTTTGGGACTTCGTAAAAGTTTTTGAGCGTTTGGGTAGTTGGCTCATTTAGCAATAGTGCATAGACAACTCAACTACAGCAGCGGCATCAACACACTAACACGGCAATGTTAGTTGCGACGCTTATGCTACGCCTTAAATATGCCGTTTTGCCGACGGTGGCTAAAAAACACTAGCAGTGGGAGGGCCGGCTAGTAAAACATTCCTCCTGCCTAAATCTTGCTTGAAATTTAAGGAGATACAATGACACAATTAGATTTAGTAAATCATGCATTAATCGGATTCGACAGAATCTTTAATCAACTGGATAATGTTCGCGCAACAACTAAAACTTATCCACCACACAATGTAGTAAAACTTGATGATGACAACTGGCTTGTAGAGTTAGCAGCTGCTGGTTTTGGACGGGACGAGCTAACAGTAGAACTTCACGAGAACACATTGACAATCCGCGGTCGTAAAGTGGAGCAAGCAGATAAGCATTATCTGTATAGAGGATTGGCAATGCGTAATTTTGAGAAGAGCTTGTATATACAAGATCATATTAAAATTAAACATGCAGAATATAAGGACGGTATGCTTAATATTTATCTAGAGCAAATTGTTCCAGAGAGTAAAAAACCAAAGTTGATTACAATTAACTAAACCAGGGGGCATAAGCCCCCTTATTATTATGCCTAAATACGAAATTTACACAACTGACAAAGAGCCACAACTGCCTAGTGCAGATAATGCAGATTATAAACAATTAGTTGCAGAAGCACCATATCATCCAGGTTATGAGGGTGTTATACCTACACTAGAAACTACAAACATTTTACCACTTAATCAAGAAGACGTTATTAAACTTGATGGTTGGGGTGCACAACACACCATTAACCTAAACACCGATCCTAATCCACAAAATATTCCTTTTGATTGGCGTAAGATTACCTTTACTAATAGTACGATTACCGGTAGTGGTAGTGCCGGCGGCACTGCTAGTGGTACTGGTAGTGCCCTGAAGTTTGATAGTGACAAGCTACCTGTTAACCTATTGAGTACAGAAGCACTAAATCAAACAGCAGCAGTGTTAAAGTTTGGTGCTGATAAATATCACGCGCACAATTGGCGCGACGGCTTTGTTTGGTCAAGGCCACTAGCCGCAGCTATGCGACATATTATGGCCTTTAACGATGGTGAAGATAAGGATCCTGAAAGTGGACTAAGCCATCTTGCACATGCCGCTTGCTGCATTATGTTCTTACTAGAATTTGAAAAAACTCATCCTGAATTGGACGATAGATATAAAGTAGATGTATCAAATACTAACAAAACATCTAAATAAAACACATAAACCACTATACCAGGTCTGCAAAGACCTGGGCATAGACATGGACAGTTTAGATGTACAAGAGCTCAGTAAACATATAGATCAGTGTACGCACTGTGGCGTTTGGTCTAAACAACTAGTACCAGACCTAGATGATAATCCTATTTGCCCCATTTGTGTAAGGTTAATAGGACTATAAATTAACACTTGAAAAAGTTTAAGAAAATTGCTATAATATAAAATGCAACAACAAAATCAAGAAACATTATACGATGTTAGAACAAAAATCTGCGATACTTGCAGCAGCTATAACAAGATCATGGATATATGTCAGCAAACAGAAAAAATAATAAGTATTTACGCTAAACGAATTACTAATCACTGTCCACTTAACAAGTGGCCACAATAAAATGCACACATTTGATATAACACAGCCACGCATCGGCTTTGCTTGCAAGATTCAAACAGATCACGACAAAGCCGACAAAAAACTAAATACAACTACTACAACACTAACATATCTTAACAAGCAAACTAGGGACAAAGCAGTAGAAAAAATCTGGACAATTATACATCACAACTGTGAAACACTGAAGCGACAGGTAGAGTGGGTTGGTAACCTGCCTAGGGATCAGCGTCAGTTTCGCATTAGCAGTGATTTATTTCCAGCTTACACACATGAAGATTGGATGTGGTTCTACTTTCAAAGTGATGTAGTTAAATACCTAGAAACACATCTAGGCAAAGTAGGGGATATAGCACGAGGTAAAGATGTACGGTTAAGCTTCCACCCAGGTCAATTTTGTGTACTAGCGAGTGAAAATGATGGAATTGTTGATAATAGTATTGTTGAGTTTGAGTATCATACTGACGTCGCCCGTTATATGGGCTATGGTAGGAAATTTCAGGATTTTAAGTGCAATGTTCATATTGGAGGCAAACGTGGTCCACAAGGGATTATTGCAGCACTTAGAAAGTTAAGTCCAGAAGCACGCAACATATTAACAATCGAAAACGCAGAATATACCTGGGGTCTAGAGCATAGTTTAGAACTTGTAGAACACTGTGCCCTAGTTCTAGACATACATCATCACTGGATATACAGCAAGGGAGAGTACATTGAGCCTGACGACAAGCGAATTAGAGTGGTTAAAGATTCGTGGCGAGGTATTAGACCTGTTATACACTATTCAGTATCCAGAGAAGATGTGCTTGTCGACCACACAGCAGATGAGTTGCCCGACTACAAGTCTCTTACAGGCATGGGTTTTACATCAGCTAAACTGCGAGCACATAGTGACTACTACTGGAATAACAGAGTAAATTCATGGGCTGCTACGCATAGTAGTTGGGCTGACATTATGTGCGAGTCAAAGCAAAAGAATCTTGCTAGTCAACAATTTGCAAAAACCATAGGTTAACCAACGTGGCCTAGTGTTAGGCCATATTGGGGTATTCTCTGCTCGTAGCCAGATGAGCTGGAACATTGCAGAGTCTCTTACTAGTGAAGACCGGAGTAGTAGCTAGTAAGCGTGTCTGACCCTAAAGTACGGCAAACCGTCATGAAGTTATGTAAGTTTAGGGCACGGGCTTAGCGGCCTAGGCAGTAAACAGAGAATACCCCAATATTGAGGAGTTATTATGAATAAGATTTACGAACTAGAATTTTATAATAGCATGATTGATGCTCTACAAAAGGCTAAAGCTGGTAGTGTAAAACGTGGTGACAGCGTTAGCTGGAACAGTAGTGGTGGTACAGCACGCGGTAAAATTACCAGAATAATTACTAGTGGTGAAGCCGATATACCTGGTAGCAGCTTTAAGATTACTGGCACTCCAGAAGATCCAGGCGCATTAATACGTGTATATCAACGCGATGGCGATGGCTACAAACCTAGTGATACTATTGTAGGCCATAAAGTAAAAACCCTAACTAAGATTGATCCACTATAATGCCTTGTTATAAATGTGCAAATGGTAAATATAAGTATGGCAAACGCGGCAATTGCCAGTTTGATACACTAGGTGCTTGTGAAGCCGCTGAACGAGCTATACATGCTAGGGAGAATGAGAAAAATGAGCTACAAACCAATGAAAAAACCAGGAAAGAAAAAACCGGCAAAAATGTAAATTAACTGTACCCTATTATCCTTAAGACCCTAAGGGTACACTAGTTGCCAGTCTAGCCAAAACTGGCACACAACACACGGAGATTACTATGGCAAAAGTATGCTATTGGTGTAATCGCATTTTTACTATGTTAGAAAAGAGTGGGCAAGCCAGAGCAAAACGCTATTTAACATATAGAGGTTGGCAATGAGTTGGTACACTATAATCTGCAAAGCACTTTGGGCTACACAACTTACACGTAGTGGTAAGTGGCGTAAAGCTCAGCGATTAATGAACAACACACAACACGGAGATAAACATGAATCCATTCGAGATCAGAGCTCAACTATTAGCAATGAGCAAGGACTACCTAGACAAGCAGTTTGAAGTTAACACAGAGTTTACTAAGCGAGCCTTTGAAGAAATGGCTAAAAACGGCCAAGACATTATGCAAAAGTATCAGGAGTTTGCTCCTAAAATGTATACTTTTGAAGATGTTGTTGAACACGCTAAAAAACTCTATGGTTTCGTTAATAGTAAGTGATCTTTGGCAACGAATACAAGAATACTTTAATCAGCCTTATTCGTTACAGCGTTTTATAGAAGATCACAAGCCACAAACTATGGCTGATGTAGAATATTTAGAAAAAATTTGGTACTATCATACCGATAAAAATAGTTGGACATAGTACTTAGCCGACAATAAAAATAAAAAGGGGCTACAATGGCAGATATACATGAATTACGCGAGGAGTTGTTAGAAGAGGCAATGGAATACTTAGATACAAAATTTCGCACACATAAAAAGTTTGCAAAACTATTTTTTGAGCATAAACTTAAACAAGGCGTTCCCATAGAAAACTATACAACTTATATGCCACAAATATATACTCCGCAAGAGGCTATTGACTTAGCTAAAGCAATGGAGGCTTATGTAGTTGGTAACAACGCAGCAAAATAACTGTTGCGGGGCTTAGGCTCCGCAACAAAATTTTTACAGTTGATTTATTTTCCTTTAGGATGTATAATATTATTTTACTCAGTAAAGGAAAGCAAATGGCTGTACAACAACTACTTGACAACCTATACTTAACACCAGCTCCTTGGCGAAAGTGGATGCAAACCCGTGAAGAAATTATTCAGGATTGGCGTTCGGTTAAAGACTTTCGTATTGAATCTGGACCATATTGTAGTATTCGTGATATTGAATATTTACGCGGCAGCTATAATCGCGTATACATTATACACGATCGTGGCAGTATTGAAGTCTAGTTTGGGGATGTGGTGAAACAGGTAGACACAAATTGACTTAAAATCAATCGCCTAACGGCGTACCGGTTCGACTCCGGTCTTCCCTACCAAATAGCCCTGGTGGTGTAATGGTAGCCACGCTGGTCTTAGAAGCCAGTGCTGAAAGGCGTGGGAGTTCGAGTCTCCCCTAGGGCACCAAGGAATAAAATGAGTGAAAATAAAGTAAACCGTATGCTAAAAGCATTACTAGGCAGCGATGAATTAGTACAGCGTTGGTGGGCTAGTCCTAATAAGGCATTTGATGGTGAAATACCAGATGATTTATGGAATACCAGCGAAGGAAGAAAACGCATATATAAATATGTATTAGATCAACTAGATCCTGGTTATAGTTGATAAATAAGTTTGGTTCAATAATAAAAATAATAAAGGTAACCTATGCACGAATTATATAAAACTGAGCAGCGCTTTGCTATGCTCAGTATTCCCCTATTATTACGACTGTTTGAATATATCAGAGAGGAACCTACTACTGACGAAGATTTACATTTTATGGCTGAGCGAATACATGAGCTAGCCAGTGATACTGTAAAAATGACAATGAATCAGTACAATAGCATTATTCCTCAGGAAGATATGCGACGTGTAAAACATAATAATCCAAACAGTTGTCCACCTACTGAAGTTACTCCTTACGAGTAACTTTTACTGGCATGAGTTACCTGCCAGTAACACATGCCAAATCTCCATTATAATTATAACAACAAGGAGTTTCAAATGGCAGAAAGTATTACACCAGCTGGTATGATGATGAGTGGCGGCGACGGCCTATTTGGCGGTGGTGGTCTTATTGGCGGCCTGATCCTAGGATCACTGTTACGTAACAACGGTAACCTATTTGGCAATGACGGCGGAGCTGCTGCAGCTGCTGCACTTCGTAACCCACCAGAGCAAGATCAAGCTAACATGAGCTTAATGCAAGCTATTGGTCAAGTTGACAAAAGCGTGTCTACTAGTGTAGCAGCTATGGAAGCTAGCCAAGCAACACAAACACTTGGCATTACAACTCAGTTAAATAATGTTGCTAGTAGTTTAGCTGCCCGCACTGACGGCGTTAAAGAAGCTGTTAATGCCGGTACAATGGTGCTAGCACAACAACTCAATGGACTGCAACAGCAGGTTATGGAAAATCGCTATGAGCTTAGTAAAGACATTACTAACGATGGTGATAAAACTCGTGCTCTTATCACACAACAGTATGAGGCGACCCTAAACCGTCAACTTACAGACGCTAACGCAGCTATTATTGCGCTACAAGCTAAGCTAGACACAGGTGCAGCTACTCGTGGCGTTGAAGTTACCACAACCAACAACATCAACCAGATGCAACAGCAACAGCAACAACAGCAGCAGTGGGGTCAGCTCTACAATGCTATTTGGGGCCTTGCACAAAACATCAGATCAAATAACGAAGCAATTAACGTTGGCAGCGGCACATTAACCGCTAACCCCGTCAATACAAACACAAACATTAGATAATCTCTAAAACTGTGCTAGCCACTAGACCAAAAGTCTAGTGGCACATTTATTGGAGGTTATTGTGTATCAAAATCAATATTTCTTTCCACCGCCCTGGTATTTTGCTCCACCACCAACTCCAGTATACATTCCACAAACTACTAGTGATAATGATGTAATTATCAATAACAGTACTGGTCAAGGTCCACCAGGCCCTGAAGGACCACAAGGACCACAAGGTGTTGCAGGCCCACAAGGCCCGCAGGGTGCACAAGGCCCACAAGGTAACGCAGGCCCGCAGGGACCAATGGGTCCGCAAGGTGACACAGGCATACAAGGCCCACCAGGACCGCAGGGTGAGCAGGGTGTAGAAGGTCCACAAGGACCACAAGGTGTTGCAGGTCCACAAGGACCAGCTGGCCCTAGTGGTACAATGAGCTGCATACTACCAGCTAAAGTTATTAGTGAAAGTTACCATATCCAACCAGACGACTGCTACATAGGAGTACTAAACGAAAAAAGTATAGAAATATACTTACCACAAAATCCGCCACTAGGCAAAATGCTTATAATCAAAGCACAACAAAAGCAAATTGGAAATAAAAAAATTTATATAGTAACACAAAATGGCGACAAGATAGATGATGGGGATGAGGTCGTGTTACAGTCTCCATATGAATCAATAACACTAATTTTCAACGACAGTTGGCATATAACAGGACAGGCACAGGTTTAAAATGAAAAGTATTAAAGTTCACGAGGCATGGTGTACTAGACAGCAAGAAGATTATGAAATAATGATGAGTGCAGTAGATGATCTAGGAGCAGCATCGCTAGCATTAGCATCAAATGGTGCTCAAGCATATACACACTTTATACAGGCTAGAGATAATTTCAAACAAATGTATAGAGAACTTAATAATAATTATAGGTACGTTGAGGAATAGTACTCCACTATGACTACTAGCTTTGTGCACCTAGTAGTCATACTAGAATACTAAGAGAACGACATGAAACAGTTTGATATAGACGAAGTAAAAGAGTACATTAGACAAAGTACACCAGAGAGTAAAATCTACCTAGGCTGTGACAGTGAACGTGTTAGACTAGATAAAGTATGGTGGGCTGACTATACATTAGCCATTGTAGTACACATAGACGGTAAACATGGCTGTAAGATATTTGGCTACTATGAGCGTGAACGTGATTACGATCAAAAGAAAAATAGGCCTAATATTAGATTAATGACTGAAGTTTATAAGGTCAGCCAGCTATACTTAGAACTAAAAGATTGTATAGATGACAGGCACGTAGAAGTACACCTAGATATAAACCCTAGTGTTAACTATGCTAGTAATGTAGTATTACAACAAGCCATAGGATATATTCGTGGCACTTGTGACGTTGAAGCCTTAATCAAACCAGACGCTTTTGCTGCAAGCTATGCAGCTGACAGACTAAAATTTATACTAAACCGATGAAATACGACCGATTTGACCTAGAACAATTAATACTTAAAAACTGGGAAGTAGTCACTGAGATTAAACATCTGCGTGAACTTATCTCGGACGGTAAACCAACCCAAGATCAAATTGAAAATTATTTACTTGGCCTAGAAACTATTTATGAAGTAAAATTTAATAAATTGTGGGATTGTTTTGAAGAACTTTGCCAACATCAAAAGATCATTAGTTAATGGTTACAATAGTCAACCGTTTACCATATTAGAAGCTGTTAGCCTAGTATTCGTACTAGGCTATACAGGTTATTATGTATTCGCTGAATTAGCTCAGTGGTAGAGCAACCGCCTTGTAAGCGGTAGGTCGTCAGTTCAAATCCGACATTCAGCACCAAGTTATAGTTGTATGAAACTAATAGAAAAGTACTGCGGACGCGGGTTCGACTCCCGCCTGGTCCACCAGAAGTATATTGCACTTCACTGATAAGGAAGACTGGTCGGCTGTATTCAACTGGCTAGTGCAGTATACTTCTGATGGGCCAGACCAGGTTTCGACGGGGTAAAGAGTATAGACGTGGACAACTCGGCAATGCAGAAGCCGTAGGGTTAGCACTAGCTGGCCGTAGACGCAAACAAAATAAATGCCAACGATGAGGTATTTGCCTTAGCAGCATAAGCTAGGCTGGGGTTTAGGCGGTTGACCTTATTAGCCAACAACCGCCACACAACACAAAGGATAAAAATGGAACTAGAGTTTAAACATGCAGGATTAAGTGTTAGTTTTGAGTGTGATGGAGACGATCACTATGATCACGTTGATCTCCTACACAAAATAGCAGCTCTAGTTGAGGAGCTAGCCAGTCATACAGGTGTTAGCCTTGTAGTTATAAGCGACTTTAAGGAACAAGATGAAGATGATGAGGACGCTGAAACTACCAACTGGCCA